>Ga0209405_1000270_pt1 | contig 45006 bp, 42 predicted proteins | sample COGITO_mtgs_1105_6_FD_184803 | JGI IMG/M metagenome (GOLD analysis project Ga0209405, IMG submission 184803) | Pelagic marine microbial communities from North Sea - COGITO_mtgs_110516 (SPAdes) (version 2) | ecosystem: Environmental > Aquatic > Marine > Epipelagic ...
CTACTAAACGTAATGAAACAGATACTTGATGTAGATGAATATAACATAGTGAGATTATTTTATGGACTTGATTGTCAAAGACAGGGGGCTAAGGCTATTGCTAAATACCTAGGGATGAATAACTTAGGAGGTCACTCAAAGATATCATCCATTAAGAAGTATGCCATCGAAAAGATTATTAATAAAATAAATGTAGAAAGTTTGATTCTGTTTGAATAGAACCATTATATTTGTAGCCATAAAGGTTGCAAGCCAATAATATTTTTTCTTATCAAGAAGCCCAGCTAAAGTTTTGCAACTCTTTTACTGGGCTTTTTTAATTTAATTTTATATCATGAAAACCAAATCACTAAATCAGAAGCTGGCCTACATTCAGGCAAAGTTTCACAGTAAGAAGACCCGATACAATTCATTCGGTAAGTACAACTTTCGTTCAGCAGAAGATATTTTGGAGGCCATCAAGCCATTCCTGTTGGAACTAGACGTAACAGTCCGTATTAATGAGGAGTTGACAGAGGTCTTGAACGTCCCTGTAATCCAAAGTGTTGCCACCATAACAGACGGCGAGAAAGAGATTCACGCAACTGCAGTTGTGGGTATTGACTTAGAGCAAAAGGGTATGCAGATGCCACAGAAGTTTGGTAGTGCATCAAGCTACGGCAAGAAGTATGCTCTGGGTAACCTACTACTTATAGATGACACACAGGACTCAGATGCAACTAACGACCACGGAAAGTCCAGTAAGGTTGTGGCCAAGAAGAAATCACTACTAAAGGGTACTAAGGAGTTTGATGCAGCAAAGAAGTACCTATCAGATGGCAATAGTATTGACACAATCAAGTTGAAGTATGACGTTAGCGAGAGCGTTGAAAAAATGTTGTTGATATGAAGCAACAAGAAATCATAGACAGACTCCGTAATGACGAGGATTATTACGGGGACTTTGGTAAGCAGTACCTATCTAACTCAGACATACATGCATTACTTCGTAACCCACTAGCCTTCAAGGAGGATATGGGTATGAACACGGCATTCCTAGTTGGTGGATACTTCCATACGGCAATACTAGAGCCAGACAAGCTCAAGAAGTATAGAATCATTGAGGCATCTACCCGTGCCACCAAGAAGTACAAGGAGATATCTGATGGTGAGATGTGCCTGTTGCAGCATGAGGTTGACCAGATTGAGTTGATGCAAGACAGACTGTTAGGTAACGATGTATGTAACCATTTGATACGCAACGGTGACATTGAGTACGAGGTTCCGAACGTAACCAACATCGGTGGTAATATGTGGAAGGGTAAGGCTGACATAATTAACCATGATGACAGGATGATTATTGACCTCAAGACCACGGGTAACATATCCGCATTCAGGTCGAGCGCATACAAGTACAACTACGATAGTCAGGCGTACATATATACACAACTATTCAAGGGCTATGACTTCACATTTGTTGTCATCGACAAAACCACATTGCAGATTGGTGTGTACGACTGTTCCTCTTCATTCTATCAGAGTGGACAGGAAAAGGTCGAGCAAGCTAATCTGAACTACGACTTGTTCTTTAAACTAGGGGATACAGACCCTAACCAGTTTCTGACCACAGAGACACTTTAATTCTTATTTATTTTTATTTATTTATTTAATTTTATTTTATTATGAAAATTCTAGCAACAGGAAGCCTTAACGTGGCAGAAATTCCTAAACAGAAATTAGTCAAGGGTGCTAAGGGCTTATACCTTAACTACAAGATATTGGTAGACACCGATGCAGACCAGTTTCAAAACAACGGTTCGATAACCGTAAACCCATCTAAGGAGGAGCGTTTGTCGAAGGAGCCAGTAATATACCTCGGTAATCACAGGATTGTGTGGATGGATGAGGGTGACTCTGGATTGAATGAGAGACCAACGTCTAAACCAAAGGTTGAAGCCAAAGAGGAGGACGACTTACCATTCTAACCATGAAAGTTTTAGACACCGAAATCAATGGATTTAAGATTGACAAGTTCAATCAGCACGGTCTAGAAACAGGGAAAACACAGGGGATTTGTCCTCTGTGTTCTCATGACCGAAAGGCAACAAACCAAAAACTGAAGTGTGCCTCCTACGACTGGGAGAGAGGGTTGGGTACTTGCCATAACTGTGACACATCCTTTCAGTTGCACACATACGAGAGAAGGGGTGAGATTACTAAGGTATATGAAAAGCCACCAAAGATAAAGATAAGAGAGGTTGACACTAAGGTTGAGTCTTGGTTTGGTTCCCGTGGTATATCCAAGCAAACACTGGATGACCTAATGATTAGTGAGGGTGTCGAATGGATGCCACAGACTGGTCAAGACGAGAATACAATACATTTTAATTACTTCATAGGCGATGAGTTGGTCAACGTGAAGTACCGTGACGGACGCAAAAACTTTAAGCTATACAAGGGTGCAGAGAAGGTGTTCTATAACATAGACAGCACCGTTGGACACGACACCGTGATGATAGTTGAGGGAGAGATGGATGTTTGTGCAATACATGAGTCTGGATACAAGAGTGTTGTAAGTGTACCTAACGGTGCAACTCTTAATTCAAACAACCTAGACTACCTAGATAACTGCATCGACTATTTTGAGGATAAGGAAAAGATAATTATTGCCGTTGATTCTGACGAGGCTGGCATAGCCTTACAGACAGAGTTAATTAGACGGTTTGGAGCTGAGTTGTGTTGGATTGTAGACTTTGATGACTGCAAGGATGCTAACGAGTATCTTATTAAGCACGGTAGGGAGGCGCTAACCGCACGTTTAACGACAGCGAAACAGGTTCCGCTAGAGAACGTGGTAACATTTAACGACATAGAGGATGATATTATTGAGTTTGTTAAGAATGGGTTTAAGAAGGGCTACCAAATTGGTTTGGAAAACTTTGATAATATATTCAGTACATATACTGGTCAGTTTATTACTGTTACTGGTATCCCTAGTAGTGGTAAGTCTGACTTTGTGGACCAAATGGTTGTGGGGTACAATAAGCTGTACAACTGGAAGACTGCGTTTGCGTCTCCAGAAAATCAGCCAACATTTTTACACGCACATAAGTTAATGCGTAAGATATGGGGTGGTATGCCCACGGTCAAGGACATCAACACTGGTAAGTGGAAAGAGGTATCTGAGGTCGTGGATGACAACTTCTTCTTCATAGATGTAGAGAAGTACAATCTTGAGGAGATGCTGTTGAAGGGTGCTGAATTAGTGAAGCGTAAGGGTATAAAGTGCTTAGTTCTAGACCCTTACAATAAGATAAGGTCTAACGACTCCCTCAGCGATGTAAACGTGTACACAATGGAATACCTATCTAAGATAGAGGTGTTCGCAAAGAAGTACGATGTGTTGGTTATTATTGTGGCACACCCAACCAAGATGTACCGTGGACAAGACGGTGTAATGGAGGAACCAACTATGTATAACATAAAGGGTGGTGGTGAATGGTATGACGCATCTTATCACGGTATACTGGTGCATAGAAACTACGAGGAGAAAACGGTTAAGGCTAAGGTGTTGAAGGTTAAGTTTCAGAACCTTGGTGAGAACGGTGCAGAGGCACACTTTCACTGGGATAGAAACAGTGGTGGGTTTATACCAAAGGACAACCCAGACGTTTCAAACGAGCCAATGCCTTGGGAATAAAGATTAAACCGAAACATCCTATGGGATACTACCTACCTACTGAGTTAGAGATGAAGGCATCGTCTTGGTGTATAGATAATGGGGTGGGTGTATCCCCGTTGAGTGCTGGTTACGGAATAGCTAGGTGGTATGTGGAGATAACAATAAACAAGAAGTCTAATAAGTCTCCTGAGACATACGGCAAGGTTGAGATTTGGGAGAAGACATATGAGTTCAGGTTATACTATTATAATAAATTCTTAAAAAAGAAAAATGAAAAGTAAATACTCGAAGTACGAAGAAGAGGTTAGGTCAATTAGGGAGGATACTGGGTATGGCTCTGACAGAATAGCACAGGCCATAAGCTCTAAATACCCTGAAGAAGAAATAAGTGTACATTCACTTGCTAGGCACATAAGAAAAAAGGGTTGGATAAGCCTATCCATAGTGGATGAGTCCATGCACAGGAACAACCTAAACCCTAGTGATAACTGGAAACTATCTTGGGTCAAGGATAAGGTAACAGGGACATCAACCTTGGTTGTCAACCCAGACTACAAGAACGCTGAGTCTGTTGACTACGAACAGATAAGGACTGAGATGATGAACGAGATGAAAAAGTTATCTCCGAAGGTTGACAGGTATAAGAGGAAGAAAAACAAAGACCCCCACTGCTTGGTGTTGGATATAGCTGACCTACACATAGGAAAGTTGGCAACAAAGGACGGTGCTAATGACACCTACAATGTTGACATGGCAATCGACAGGGCTATAAGGGGTAGCATGGACTTGATTGATAAGTCTCAGCCATACAATATAGATAAGATATTCTTTATCATTGGTAACGATGTTCTACACATCGACAATGCAAAGACTAGAACCACAACGAGTGGTACACCACAGGACACCGATGGTATGTGGTACGACAACTTTAAGATAGCAAGGGGTGTGTACTGTCACATTATTAATATGCTGTCCACCATAGCTGAGGTTGAGGTGATTCACTGCCCATCTAACCACGACTACATGACTGGCTTTATGCTGGCAGATGCAGTTCAGTGTTACTTCCACAACAACAAGAACATTATATTCAACGTGGATAACAACCACAGGAAGTACACAAGTTATGGTAAGAACATGATGATGTTTAGCCACGGTGATGGATGTAAGATAGACCAGATACCATACCTTTCAGCACACGAGAGTTCTAAGATTTGGTACGAGACCAAGTACAGGTACGGATACCTACACCACATACACCACAAGGATTACTTTAAGTTTAGGAGTGGGAAGGACTACATAGGTATGACTGTAGAGTATTTACGTTCACCTAGTGGAACAGACAGGTGGCATGCAGACAATGGATACACTGGTGCTAAGGTTGCGCTTGAGGCGTTCATCCACCACCCAGAGAACGGTCAGGTGTGTAGACTAACACATAATTTTTGAATAAATAGATATGGAACAAACTTATAGATTAGAATTTAATGAAGAACAACAGTTTTTTAATTTACACGATGGCACGTATGAAGAAAACACGCATGGGTGGTTTACAATTCTTAAGAACTGTACGGTGTCGGACTTTGAGGTTTACGAGCGTTATATAAATTGTGTTAAACAAAAAAAATTAACAAAAAAGTATTTACTAAAATGTGCATCTGAGCTTAAAGGATTTGGTAATACTCTTAATTATAAGCCATGAAAAACAACCTAAAGCCTGGAGACACTGTGAGGTTTCACAAGTCTATGTCTAAAAAAGTTAAGTTGGATAAAGAATACAAGGTTGTCTATGTTTCACATGACTTCAAGGTTGGTCGTGGAGTTTTTGAAATATTACTTGAAAACAAAATGACTAGATTAATCAAGAAGTACGACCAAAAATATGGTTGGGATATTTTAAAAAACTAAAAATGAACATTAAAAAGATTCATAAAATAATTGATAAAATTCCTGGGATAGAATTATATTATGAAAACAAAACATCAGTTGATTGGAGGGTTTTAATTGCCTTGGTTTATCAAGTTGACTTTAATGCTCACATGGATGTTGTGGGAGTTGTTTATAGGATGACCGTTCAAGATGGACGTTTTTATATAGGGAAAACAGAGAGGTCTTTAGGTCTTAGAGTGTTTGAGCATTTAGAAGAAAGCTTTAGAAGCTGGGAAATCGAAAAAACAAAGTACCGTATTTTTGAGGAAAAGCTAATGCTTGGAGAATCTATTGAGGTCGATGTCTTATCAAACGATATAACCCAAGAAAAGCCAATCATACAGTCCTACCACGATAATAGTTTAATTTTAAACAAACAGTTTTTATATAACTCAAAGGGTGAAAAAATAATAATTAATAATTAAAAATGAAATTAAAAAAGCTAATATTAGAACACTACGGGGACACGGATGACATCCTGTTCGCTGATGGACTTGACGATGCTATCATAGGGTTTGAACCCAACGCATGGAAGGTTGTGTACTCCAGAAACGAGTGCATCAAGGTAATGGTTAAGGAGGGCATGGATGACGAGGAGGCTATAGAGTACCTAGAGTTTAACACGTTCGGTGCATACGTTGGTGAGAAGACACCTATATGGGCAGAGACCTTTGACTGGGAGTTATGAAGCACAACAACGACTTTAAGTACGACCTAGTGGTTGGTGAGCTGAAGGAGTCTGAGCTTAGTGACATCCTGTCTAACTCTAAGATAGAGATTAAGTACGACCTAATGGCACACAAGACTGGCAACGTGTTTGTGGAGTACGAGAGCAGAGGAAAGCCTAGCGGAATATCTAAGACACAGTCAGACTTTTATTGCTTTGCTATTTCTCGCTCGTTTGTATTGATATCTTTGTCAGACCTTAAGGATAGATGCAGAAGATACATCGGAACAAATAGAGATGTAAGGGGAGGTGACAGTGACACAAGCAAGGGTATACTCCTACCGATTAAAGATTTAATATGACAGAAAATAAATGTAAGGTATGTGGGAGCAAAATACCAGTGTCACTGAAGACTAAATATATTTGTTATAATTGTTTGACAAAACAGGTAAATAAAAAATAAAACAGGTAATTATGATTACTACCAACATAAAGTCTATAATAGATAGACAACAAGAAAAGGGTCTCAAGAAATACGGCAAGACCGTAGACCAAGCAGACCTATCCATAGTTGAATGGATTGAACACACCCAAGAAGAAATAGCTGACACGTTGATATACCTAGAGTGTATTAAGCAGAAAATGTTGGAGCAAGAAAGTTCTAACACAATGTACTCCTATAGTTATACCGAAAAGAAAAAGTCAGACAAGCTTATTGATATACTACTGTAGGGTGATGTATCTACTATTAATAAATTAAATATAAATAAAATGAAATTACACGAGTTATTAGAATTCCAAGAAAAAGTTAAAGAGCTTGAAACCGTACCTTTAGAGATAGCACATAAAGAGTATATAGAGTTACTCAAGACTTACCAGGAAAGTGTGTTTACCTTTCACATGAATGATGGACAAAGAATTTTAAAAAGTGATTCTAAAAGCAATCAAGAAGAAATGAAAGTGTTTTTTAAAAATTTCCCACCAGAAGGATGTGAGTCAATTGAGTTTCATAAGTGATTCGTAAGAGAAGGAGTAAGAAGAGGGGGCCAGTAAGGGCTAAGAAGGTTACGCATGACGGAATTAACTTCGCATCTGGCCTTGAGAAGTATATGTATATAGCCCTAAAGAAAGCTAAAATAAAAGCAGAATACGAGGGAGAGACGTTTATACTGGTGGAGGGGTTCATGTTTGAAAGCTCTGCCTACGAGAGACAGGCCAACGGCAAGAATGATATGGTTGACAGGGGTAACAAGAAGATACTACCCATCAAATACACACCAGACTTTATTGGTGATGACTTTATTATAGAGACAAAGGGTAGGGCTAACGAGAGCTTCCCGATGCGTTGGAAGTTATTTAAGAAGTATATAAACGAAAACTTTGAGGGGGTGGTATTATACAAGCCACAGAATCAGAAGGAGTGCGATAAAGTAATTGAATTAATAAAAGAAAAAAGAAAATGCAAGACAAAAAAGAATGGGAATTAAGTATTGGTTTATACCCTGGAATATTACTAGGATTTAGAACTTACAAAGAAGAAAATCAAGTAACTCATGTGCTATACATACCTTTTATAGATGTGTGTTTAACTGTATTTAATAATGAATAAATTTATATATACAATTATTGTGTTGTGTAACTCCCACAACCCAGAGTACCCACATGAAACTAAATATACTAATCTTAGTAAAACTGAATGCTCACATATAATTAATTTTTATGACACTTTAACCACAAATAAAGTTTACACTTACAAAGTTGATAGCACTTATTTAAATAATAAAAATTAATATGGGGTTGTTTGATAAGAGAATAGAATACAAGCCATTTGAGTACCCTGAATACTACACAGAGGGATGGCTGAAGCAAGCACAAGCGTTTTGGTTACACACGGAGATTAGTATGTCTGGTGATGTGAAGGACTGGAACGAAAACCTAACCACATCTGAAAAGAATTTGGTTGGCAACATACTACTAGGGTTTGCACAGACAGAGTGTGCGGTATCCGACTACTGGACACAGAATGTTGTGTCTTGGTTCCCGAAGCACGAAATACAACAAATGGCTATGATGTTTGGGTCACAGGAAACCATCCACGCTGTAGCCTACTCATACTTAAACGAAACACTAGGACTAAATGACTTTAAAGGATTTCTGCACGAAAGTGCTACTGCCAACCGTTTTAATAACCTCATGGTTGTGGATACCAATAGTCGTTCTGACATGGCTAAATCACTCGCAGTATTTAGTGCCTTTGCCGAAGGTGTTAGCCTATACTCTGCTTTTGCCGTTCTGTACAGTTTTCAGTTACGAAATCTACTTAAGGGTATCGGACAACAGATGAAGTGGAGTGTGCGTGATGAGTCACTGCACAGCAAGATGGGTTGTAGGTTGTTTAACCAGATGTGTGAGGAGGACGAGGGGCTTAGGTCTTTTGTTGAGGAGGAGGTTGTTGAGGCTGCTGTCATAATGATGGAGCTTGAACACAGGTACATAGACAAGATGTTTGAGATGGGTGACCTAGAGAACCTAAAGGCTTACGACCTTAAACAATTTATAATTAAAAGAACAAATGAGAAAATTAAAGAGCTTGGATATAAGAAGTCGTTTAAGTATGATGAGGAGGCTGCCTCTAACCTTGATTGGTTTTATCACCTTACGGGTGGTCATACCCACACTGATTTCTTTTCAATACGCCCGACAGACTATAGTAAGGCGAATGAGGGAGAGGACTTTGAAGATATTTGGTAAATAATTAAATTTAATAAAATGAAGGAAAGCACACTAATAGAAATGCAGAAGAAGGTCGAGTCACTGACCCGTGTCATGCAGCATGTACTAACAGAGAACAACAGGCTAACTGAGATGTCGGTTGGTACACTTGAGTTAATCAAGATGATGCCAGACTACGACAAGGCACTTGAAGACCTAAAAGAAAAGAACCTAGAACAAATCAAAAAAGAAAAAGAAGATGTCAAGTCACAAGTGGGTGAAGGGTAAGGACTACCCTAATTGGGCTGAGTCTGAGGTGTACAAGAAGACAATATCTGGTGGTTACCTCATAAACGATGAGACACCAAGGGATGCATACTGGAGGGTGGCTAACACCGTTGCAGAGCATTTAGAGCGTCCTGAGATGGCTGAAAAGTTCTTTGAGTATATATGGAAGGGTTGGCTTTGTTTAGCCTCTCCTGTGCTGTCTAACACGGGTACAAACAGGGGCCTACCAATAAGTTGTTTTGGTATCGATGTCGCTGATTCTATATCGGACATCGGTGGTAAGAACCTAGAGATGATGCTGCTTGCCAAGCACGGTGGTGGTGTCGGTGTTGGTATAAACCAGATACGACCAGCTGGTGCAAACATAAAGGGTAACGGAACATCAGACGGTGTTGTACCCTTCTGTAAGATATACGACTCCAGTATACTAGCCACAAACCAGGGGGCTGTTAGAAGGGGTGCCGCAAGTGTTAACCTAAACATAGAACACGAGGACTTTGAGAACTGGCTAGAGATTAGGGAGCCAAGGGGTGACGTTAATCGACAGTCACTTAACCTACACCAGTGTGCTGTTGTTGGGGATAAGTTTATGCGTAAGCTGATGGATGGTGATGTTGAGGCTAGAACTAAATGGAGCAAGCTGCTACAGAAGCGTAAGGCTACTGGTGAGCCGTACATAATGTTCAAGGGTAATGTGAATAAGCACAACCCTGAGATGTATAAGGACAACGGCCTGAAGGTTCACATGACTAACATATGTTCTGAGATTACTTTACACACCGATGAGAACCACAGCTTTGTATGCTGCCTCTCAAGTTTAAACCTAGCGAAGTATGCTGAATGGAAAGACACTAACCTCATATATGATGCGACATGGTTCTTGGATGGGGTACTTGAGGAGTTTATACAGAAGGCGAAGGGAAAGATTGGATTTGAAAACTCCGTGCGTTCTGCTGAGAAGGGACGTGCCTTGGGACTGGGAGTACTCGGATGGCATACTTACCTTCAGGAGAAGGGACTGCCTTTCGAGGGCCTACTATCGCAGTATGAGACTCGTAGAATCTTTAGCCAAATCAAGCTTGAAACAGAGAGAGCTTCTATGGCTCTTGCAGAAACTTTCGGTGAGCCGCTTTGGTGCGTTGGTACAGGAATGCGGAACACCCACCTTCGTGCTGTTGCTCCCACTGTATCTAACTCGAAACTTAGTGGTAATGTTAGTCCTGGTATCGAGCCTTGGGCTGCCAATGTCTTTACGGAGCAGTCACTCAAGGGTACGTTTATTAGAAAAAATCCTAGCCTAGAAAGGCTGCTTAAGTATCACGACCTAAACACCGACAAGGTGTGGAACAAGATTCTTGAGGACGGTGGTTCTGTGCAGGGTATCAATGAGTTGGACAGTGTACTTCTTGGCAAGCATAAGATTCCAGCCAAGGAGGTGTTCAAGACGTTCAAGGAGATTAACCAGCTGGAGGTTATAAGTCAGGCTGGTATACGTCAGCAGTACATAGACCAGAGCGTTAGCCTTAACCTAGCGTTCCCGTCAACGGTTGACCCCAAGTTTATTAACAAGGTTCACCTTGACGCATGGAAGAAGGGTATCAAGACCCTGTACTATGTTCGGACCGAGTCTGTACTTAGGGGGGATATTGCAGCGAGTGCCACAGATGAAAACTGTGTTAGCTGCGATGGATAAATAATTATGCTATACGCATATGTATATATAATATATATGTATATTTGCGTATTGATTTTGGTGAATTGGTTTAAAGGGGGGTGTTATGTTCATATCATAGTACACCCCCTTTTTTTTATTACGAACCCTCAAACTCTGAAATCTCTTGAGCCAGACTTTTTTCTTTGTCTGATGACTTAGGTGCGCTTTTTTTGGATTTCTTTCCCCCACTTATCTGGTACTCGCTATAGTTAAGAAGCCTCATTATAGCCTCATTAACATTCTTAGAGTCAGGTAGTTCTTGTAGATTTTCAACCCATTTTTTAATTGTTTTTGCTTGAGCAATAGTCGCTATCATAGTCCAATAAGCCTCTTCCTTTTTAGGCCCTGGCTTAAGTTTTTGATATCTTTCAACTGAGTCCCCTATCTCTCCCATTATGTCATATACCGTTAGGTTCTTGAAGTCAAAAGCCCAAGGCTTGTCCTGAGCGTAGTCAGCAGCAGCAACAAAAAAATCACCCAATATAAACAAGCCGTTAATGTTACCCATTATGGCTGCCCTTAGTAAATCCTCGCCATCCTCATCCTCCCAGTCTGCCAACAACCCTGGAAGCCCAGAGCTTACATACTGAAAAATCATTGGGAGGACAACGTGGAATGTTGTAAGTGTTCTAAGGTTTTGTCCAACTGTTCCCTTCCCTGCCATTCTATCCCACTGACGAATTTTTGTGTATATCTGTCTTATGGCGTAAAGTTCTTTTCTTAGGTACTGCTTAGGTGAGGTTAAGAACATGTTAAAGCTCCTATATATTGGGTTTCCTGTCTGTGTAAGGTCCTTGTCCTGGAGGTCTGAGGACTGCTGCGCTTTTTTCGTGTCCTTCTCAAACTTAATAATAGCATAGTCTACAGCCTCCTGCTCTGTTGCCTCTGGGTTCTCCTTCATGTACCTGTCCTTGTAAAACTTGTAGTTAGGCATGCCACCGATTATTATTGCATGCCTGTCACCAGCCGTAACCAGACCCATCATAAAACTGACTACATCGTCTCCACTAATTCCCTTATCTCCAATAAAATACTTAGGTCGGGTAAAAATAGAATTTTCCTCCTTGTACGTCTCCAGTGTTCTGGTTATACTCTTGTCATACCTGTCCTTTAGATATATAGAGTTTTCCATTATTTCCTTTGACAGCTTACGGAACTCAATTATATTCTTTATGGAGTACTTCACCCAGTTCCTGTACCCTATGTCGTTTGCGTACGCAAATGCCGATGTTAACTGCTTCAGGTAGATAACTGGAGATAATGCCAGTCTAGTGATACTAAAAAGTGAATTTGTGCCGTTTACAATTCTATCAAACTCACTAACCTTACCACCTTTCTTTGAAATTACAGCTATTGAGGCATCTATTAGTTTCATAAGCTTTGGCCCGTGAATGCTTGTTATAGCATTCCTTATGTCATCATTCTGAAATAACTTATTTATATCCCTAAGGTTCTCTGCGTAAGCGGCCCAGTACTCCATTTCCTGTATGTAGGAGGTCATGTTGTTTATGTTACTCTCCTCACTTATTTTTCGTTGGTTGTTAACCCTCTTAATTGCAGAGCCAGGAGCCATAGATTTCATCCACGATGTTGTACCCTGTAGTAAGTCAAACTCTGTTTCCGTTACACCATCGTACCTAAGCGGCCCAGCGTAAACCATAGACCAAGGCATCTCAGCGTCATATATCCTTTTATATATAGGGTTATAGTACTCGTACAGCGATGGAAATAATTCATTGACCTGATAGTCAGCAAACTCTTTGTCTTCCTTAGTAAGGAACTCAAAAAGTTTCTCCATCTTTTCGGCATACTTACCCCCATACTGGGCCTCGAAATTGGAGTGATTGCTGGGGTCTCTATATTGATTGTAAAGATAAATTATTTCATCCCTTGATAGCTGATATCCAAGAATAGCTTCCGTCTCCTCTATAGATTCTCTGCTTTCCTGAATTTCTTTCTCCCATCCCCTGCCGTATATTTCTCTTAACTTCGTCTCAAGGACCTCCTTAATTTGAAGCATCCTTCCCTTATACATTCTTGTCGATGCATCTACCGTGTCCGTAACCATATCCTGCATCTCCCCCTCAAACATTTCCCCTGGTAGCGTGGATATTATATTCATGTATCCGCTTAGGTCTTGGATTCCACCATTTAGAGATGACTTAAGTTTTTGAAAAATACCCCTCAACCTTCTGTCTACCCTATCTTTTTTGGCTTTGTTTCGCATACCCCTACTCATCTCAGCCAACTCCTCCTTTGCACCCTCCTGGCTCATGTCAATCTTGTTACCCGTGATGTCGTAATACGCCCTCTCAACCTGCTCAACATAACTCTTATGCCTCTTGTTAATCCTGTCCTGTAGCACGGCCCTTCCGAATGTAATAATCTCCCCCAATGAGTTGTGTACGTTGTCCAGCGCAGCAGTTTTGTATATGTTGTCGTTTTCCAGCAACAGGGACTGGTTGTATTGCATGGCAATATTTAGGTCAACAATTTTAGTCATGTCCTCAACACTAAGCTCTTCTTTAGAGTTCAGCTCGTCAATCTGTTTTTGTAGTGAGTCAACCCTTTCCTCAACAGCCTTAACCAGCTCATCCACATCCATTGACGGGTCTATTAGGTTTGCTACTATGCCCTCTAATCTTTTTAGGGTTTCTGGGTCTATACGTCTACCCTTTATTATCTTACCATTCCTGTCCTTTTTTGCGTACTGCTTCAGGTCAAGCATTTTAGATATCTTCTGAATAAGGGTTGTGTTGTTCATCTCTGTCACACGCTTCTCCACCTGCTCGAATATGTTTTCTATATTCCCCTCGTTTGCATCGGTGACTAGCTTGATTAGCTTCAGAACCTCTGTCTTTTTGTATAGGTCATTTGGCAGCGCACGTCTAATGAAATGCCTAAGCTCATTCTTTATCTTGTTAAGGTCTATCGCACCCTTCTTTCTGTCACGAAGCATTCTCCTGGCCTTCTTCAACTTCTCGGCAACACTCTTTGTTGGCCTGACACCAACATTTGACTGAAACGCAGACACTAACGATGCCTGAGCCACGGTCAATCCCTCCCTAAACTTAGTCTGTTTAGTTCCCTTGGCCTCGCTACCCACGGTATATGTCTCACGCTCTGCTAAGTACTCTGGCTGTTTCTCCAGAAACTCAATCGCCTTGTCCATGATTTCCTGCTCGGACATTCTTGGCTTACGCTTCTCGTTAGCCTTCCTCTCTGTTTTTTCAAAGTTAGTTATGGCCTTGTTTCTTAGGTCTATCTTGGCCTGCTTCTCGGCCTGTAGCTTCTCCCTAAAGGTCCTCACCCTATCGTTAACCTGAGCTGCGGTTAGCTTGGTTTTTCTTCTATTGTTGTTTGACTCCTCCTTGCTCCTGAACTTCCTTACATCGTCATCAATTTGCTTGTTGGTCTTTGTGCCATACTTAACGGAATCCTTAAGCTCTGCAAGCTTCTTTGCGACCTTGGCCTTAATCTCTGACTCAGAAAGTTGAGGGTTTTTAAGCTTGTTATTAGCCTTAGTTAGCTTGTCTCTGTATGCCTTAACCCTGTTATACAGCCTTAGTCCTGCTACAACACCCCCAGTAATTGTTCTAAAAGCCTGTGGGAGAGACTCGAATGCATCGATGTCAAACTTTAGGGCCTCGTCAACCTGCTTTACAGAGTACCCCCTCACCCTTATCAGGTAGTCCCTAATAGCTGCGTCACTGAAGTTATTTTGCCTGGCCTCTAGTATTATTTGTGGTGCGGTCATTCTTGACGGTGACTCAACCATTCTATCCTCACGAATTGACGGAGCGTCTGGGTCGAATGTTTTGTTGCTTCCGTCTGCGAGCTTGATTTGGTTAGGCTTAAAGGCTATGTAATTATTGTCTTCTTTGTTTTGCCAATAACTTATTGATGTAGCTGCATCTTTTATGTTTTTCGTTATAGCACCGTCATTTTTATCCTTGATAGCACGTTCTATCTGTTCAGGGTAAATGTTTACCCAAGAGCTACCTTTTGCGTCAGCTATGCTTGGTTTTTTTATTGACAAGAAAACGGGTATAGTTTTGGCATCACCTCCAATCCTTTCTTCTTTAGCTATGGCAAAATCTCCAGCCCTACCTTCTTCTTGAGTAAAAAAGAATCCCTGAAAGCCGTTAGATGCTCCTACTGAAGCCGCCTCAATCTTCTTATCAAACGCATCAAATGTAGCTCCTGTCCCATGGTAAACAACAAGCGGCTCACCATTCTCATCAACCACCTTACTTGCATTCTTAGGGTCATTCTCCCAGTCACCAAACCACTTCTTGAACGTAGGTGTCCTTACAGTATCGTACTGAACATCAGTTAGGTTAGACCTCTTTCCGTTAGGTGCTAACCTTTCTGTTCTCTGCTCACGGGTTTGTGGGGTGTCTTGTTTCTGTTCCCTGGCTGATGGTTTCTTTGGGAGTCCATCAGCATCTTCGATTATCATCCCCATTGGATTTGTCTTTATTGTACCTACATCTCTGACAAAAAAGAATCCAATTTTTTGCCTACCCATTTTAATAGCATATTCCCCTTTATCTATTTTTGATTTTTTTGTTTCTAAATTTTTATAAGAAATTCCTAACTTTTTTGTACTTAAGTTAGTATCTATATCATTTTTATTTATTTGTACAAAATATCTTAATATCCCATTTTTATCTTTTCCTTGCTGAACAACAACACCTCCTGCTTTCTTCCAAAAACCTATTGCATCATCTTGAGTGTATGTCAAAATGTTTTCTATTTTTGGATTGTTTTTAAATATATCTGATATTATAGATTTACCAAAGCCTTGACGCTGTACTCCTGTAAAAAATCCTCCATAAAAAAATACTGAATTTTCGTATACTTTTTCTATCCTCTGCTCACGGGTGGCGGGTTTGGAATCGGCTATTTCTCCACTAGCATATGACAACTTAGCAGTCCTTCCGTACTGAGACAATGCCATTTTTGTTGATGGATGTTTTTCAGAATACTCTTCCCATGAGAAAGTTTTCCCTGATGCTTGAGTTAGCTTAGGGTATGTTGTTTCAATATTGTACGCTCCATCTAAAAAGAAAACCTCTATCTCTTGGTCAGAAGATATTTCAGAAGGATATGACTTATGATAGAATTCATCTGACTTAGGGGTAACCTTTGCTGATAAAGTTCCTTTTGTTCTCATTACCATAACAATATCCCAAAGTTTCTTCGCCTTCTTTGTTTTCTGTTCCTCAAACTTAGATGCCACTTCTGATATAGAACCTGCAGTTGGAAACTTTCTTTCTTCAGTAACCTTAGGGTCTCCTAATATAGCCTTAATTATTGCCTTTCTTTTTTCAAATGACAACCTTGATTCTTCAATAATTTTTTTAGGGTTATCTATTGATTCAGGATTTGTCGAATCGTAATTAGGGTTATCCACTTCCTTACCTATCAAGACATTATTCAACTTAGTAATCATAGTCTCTATATTGTCAGACTTTTTTATATCTAAGTCAGCCTCAGTTAAGTTTACAGATTTTAATGAAAGAGCTTTTTTGATATATTGACTGAATAATTGTTTAGTTACCTTACTAGACCTTGACCTTAAATCAAACTTCATAAACTCCCATACAGTCTCAAACATATCTTGGTTACTCATATGAGAATTTGGTTTCATTATGATTGGTGTAGCATAAATATATCCATCACTGTCTCTATTGGCATTCATATTACTAGATATACTATTTGCCTTAGATAAGGTCCTAGATGCCCACCATTTTCCTGTTATTTGGGGGAAGTATATTCCACCAAAAAATTTAAAAACAGGGTTGTTATTAGGGTCAGATATATAAGCTCCTGTCATCCTGTCTGACTCAAGTAGGTTTGATTTTTTACGATTAAAAATACTTAGACTTACATTATCCTCTACAATTGTATTTGGATTGTTTGGAAATCTTTTTAATTCTATATCTAATAAACCTAAATCTTCCCTTGGAGAAATTCCATTAATCTCACCACTAACCTCTCCTTTTAATATAGAAACATCCTCCTCGGTTATCTCCTCCCCAGACTCAAACTTACGAGCCAATGTGTTCAACAGGTCAATGACATCCTGGTCTGACTTACCAAAGTCCTCCTCAAACTTAAACCCTATCTTGTTTGCAAGTTTCTTTAACAGGTCAATAACCTTGTCTTTTGAACTCCTTGACAATGTCTTGTACTCGGATGATATCCTTCCAACCAGCTCGGCAAGTTTTTCCTCGTTCTGTATGCCCTCACCTTGGTCTTTATAGAGGGCGGAAAATGCCTTTATGTCTTTAGCCAGTTGACTGTTTGGGTCCAGAACCTTTTCAACGGACTTTATCATTTCTATGGCGGCCCTTGCAGCGTTGCTGTCGGTCTTTAACTTATGTAAAAAAACCGCATGAAAAGCCTCATGTGCGAGTGTACTAGCCCTTGCCTTGCTTAGGTTTATATGGATAGTGCCTTTGCCGTCTTCTATTATATAGGCCCCACCCCCAGACTTGCCAGTAATTCTTTTGTACTCGTCAGCGTTTTCGTGTAGAAGTATTCTAACCCCAGGAACCCTGCTCTTCAGGGAGTTTGCAACCTTCTCAACCCTAGACTTTATCTTGTTGACTATAGCCTCCTGCTTGTCACTCAGGACCTGAGACTTACCCCCACTGTTTGTGGCGAAGTTTGGACCATCCTCACCCTCGGTACCCTCAAAGAAAGACTCTATGTCTGTGGCCTCCTGCTTGTCCGTCTCTGTTGACTTATCCTCCTCAATCTTAAGGTCATTCTCTAGCTCAGTAAGTTGTTTCTGTAGGCTGTCTTTTTCTTTCTTGGTTATCGATTTGTCTTCAAGCTTTTCCTTTACCTCTGATATTTTTTTATTTATACCCTCTATAACCTTGTTAGAAGCCTCAAAGTCTTTCTCCTTTTTGGTAGACCTTTTTATGGACTTTTCTTTTAGGGCCTCAATTTTTTTGTTTATCTCTCCTATCTGCCCCTGCTCTTTCTTGGTAAGGGACTTATCCTTCCCTTCTATGCTACTCTCCAGAACCTGTCTTTCGTACAGCAGCTTAAACGCCTGTTTTTTTTCTGAGGTTCGCATGTCTGAGGGTATGGATTGAGCAATACCGCCAGCTATTTTAAATGTTTTTATTTTTTCATCAGCCTCTTCCCGTGTCAGGGAGCCATCAGCAACCTGTGCGTTTATTGACGATATATAGCCCTCCCTTATCTTGGGGTCACCGACAACAATATTGAATGCCTCATATACCATGTCTGGTAGGTCGTTACTGAACTCATCGTATGTGTTGCTCAGGCCAGTAACTACAGCACCTGGTGAACCTAAAATAAAGCCACCAACAGCCTCCTGTGCGCCAGCCATAGCTATATCCTGAATCCACTGCATTCCAGTGGCTGTCTCAAACTTCTCCTCGTCCTTTATGTAGTTATAAATCTTCTTCATACCCACCTCCGCAAACTCCTGTGCGGCACCAGTCTCTGCCTCAGCTAATCCTGCACCAGTAAGCTTAAGTGCGCCCCTGGTAAACCCACTCTTGATGTCATCCCTTATTATCTTATCAAATGACTTGGCGGTTAACTGCTTCCCAGCTGACTTAGTGAAGGCCCTTCTAACCAATCGGTTCATTACACCACTTGTTGCCTTCATGTTTCTGATACCAAAAGCCTCTAATGCTCCAGCTGCTATGGCTATGGGTGCTGATATTGCCATGCGCTCATTCTCTGACACATCGTCAAATTCTGGGTTGTTGGCCATCTCCTCCTTTATGGCTGCGTTTATTTGCGCCCCCATTAAAACCGTGGTCATTGAGCCACCAGTAGCATACCCAGCAACCATTGCTGGCAGGGACCTAGAAAGCCCCAGTAGTGAGCCACCTAAAAACGAATCCTGCTGCCCCTGTATATACTCGTCACTTACGTTTCCAGAGCCTATCAGCTCAACCAAACCATTCTGTATGGACTCCAGCTTTCCACCCTTCCACCTGCCGTCTTCTCCGTACTTTCTTTTTTTCTTTAGCTTATCCTTAACACTGGACTCCATGTCATCGTACACGCCCGAAGCTGTTGTAGTTATAACACCACCACCAAGAACCTCTTCCCCAGCCTCTTCTTTTAGTAATCCCTTTAACTCTTTAAGAATTAAATCAGAATTTTTATTTTCTTTTATTCTTTCTTTAGACTGCTTTTCACCCATTGATTTAGACTTCTTGGTTTCTTCGTAGTCACCGCTTGAAATCCTATTCAGTCTTTCCTGTTCCTCTTCAAAGGCATCTAAGTTTAACTCCCTGTCTGTTGAGATGTTAGCCTCAGACTCTGCCATACCAGAAAGCCTGTCGTAATCCTCTTGGGATATCCTTTCGTCAGACAACGCCTGCTCAAGCATCATGTCTGTGTATACTCTTGGAGTGACTCCACCGTAATCACCCGTCCCGATTGATACGTCAATCATTATATCACCTCCAGTTGCGCCAACGTCTCCGATACCCAGAAGAAACTGGTTGTACAGGGCAGAACTAAACTCACCCTGGTCCGTCTTCATGTCAAAGTAGGCACCAACACTCTGTGTCAGGTCCCATCTTCGGTCTATAAGGTCCCCCCTGTTGTTTTTTAATACGTCTGACATAGACTGAAACTCATCAACCCTGGCCTTATATGAATCGTAGTCAGCCTTTAGCTCTGGGTTGTCATCAAGGTCACCCTGGGTGAGTCCCTCAAACTTTTCACCGTAGGTACTAATCTCTTGGTATACGTTGTACAAGTCCTTTTCCTCTGAAACAAGTATATCCATGTCATCGTTTAAGGACTTTGTTGCCAACTCAACCTGTTCTTGGCTCATAAACCTTTTGGTCTCGTAAGCCTGTCTAGCCTCTATTCTCTTCATGGACTCAACGTCCTCTGAACCCCTATTTTTTATTAAAAATGACTTTAATTTTAATGACTCTTCATTAGCATCTTCTGAGCTGTCCAAATTAAACTCACCTATCTCTCCATTGGGTGCTGTTACGGTAACCATGTCTCCTAGCCCCGACTCATCAAACTCAAACCCGTGGTCCTTAAACCTATATTTAAGCTCTGGGACAACAGTCTCCTCCTCCCTAAACATAAAGTCCTTGTCTATGTCGGCAATGGCTTGGCCAAAGAAGTCTATCTCACCCTCACGCTTACCAGTGTTAGGAATTAAAGGGCTAAGGGGTGTGTTCCTAAACCTCTCAGCCTCCTCTTTTTCTTTCTCCTTTTTTTCCATAAGCTCCTCAAAGCTCATCTTTTCAAGAACATCCTCCTTAGGTATATCTGCATTATTTAAGATAACATCTTGAAACTCAGTAACCGAGCCTGGTGTCTTTATGTTCTTAGTGCTTAGGTACTTCATAAATTGAGCTGCGGTGTCAGGGTTCTCTAGCCCCGACTGAAACTCCTCAAAGGAGTCAGGAACGGACACACCCTTTGACTTAACATACTCATAAAACTGTAAACCCTTGTCTTCCATATTTTTATTTATCAGATACTATTTCGTAAGTAAACTCAGGCTTCCTGTTCTCAAGGTCTTTTATCCTTTCATTAAATGGTGTTATTGTCGTTCCATCATATGAAGAAGAGGACTCAGCTATAAACCTGTCACCGTACTCATCAACAACAACAAACCCGATGTGGTCAATTTTTTTACCTTGGGTGTTCATTAATATCAGGTCCCCGTCCGATGATTTATCTACGGGTATATTTGTTTTCTTTGCCAGTGTTTTGAACTTAGCTGCGTTTGTCATTGTAAGGTCGTAACTCTTGCCCTGTGCGTTTCTTACTGTGCAAACAGTTCCAGAGCAGTCTATTTCATCGACTGATGTTTTTACAGATTTATCGTCCTTCGTTGTATAATTACCAAGACCCTTTGCGCCTAAAACGTATGTCTTGTCCCTAACTAAATCCGCAAACTTTTTAGCGGTGTCAGAGCCTTTTATAATTCCCTCGTAGTTTTGTAGCTCTGGTATTGAGTCGCTGACACCCTTTACTGTGGGTATTTTTATTCCAGGGTATTTAACCACTTTTTTAGGTTTACCGATGGGTACATCCCCTGACGGTTTCTTTGTCTTGTCTGTGGGTGCAACCATCGGGTCAGTGACATCTGTTGAGGAACCACTTGCCTCACTAATTGATGCGTCTGGCAATCCAAACTCTTTTACATAGTCAACCGATGGGGCCTCTTTTCCCTTTCCGATACCTCCAAAATACTCTTGGGTGAAACTGTCCTTATCTTTTTGTGTGAGGTTATTAGCTTTAAAGAAAGCATAGAGTTGCTCTTGCTTTTCGGGAGAATTGTTATACTCAGAATTAAACTCCTCTTCACTTTTTTGAGTAAGATTGTTTTGCTTTAGAAATCTGTATATTTTTTTATCTTTTGGCATATCTTAAAACCCCCCCTCAGGAACCCCTATTAATTTACTAGCATTGATAACCGCCTCTTTTCTTTTTCTTTCATTATCAGTCTCTATATTTTGGTCTTCCTGACTTGTACTAATTTTAGCGTCTTTTACTTCTTCTTTAGTATTTGTTGCACCCTGTGTCGTTAAATCAAAGGGGTTTGGAGGGTCATTGTCAGCCTCACTTGTCTCGGTTCCTGCGGCCAGTGTTATCTCCTTAAATACAGATTTTAACTCCTTTTGAAATTCATCTTTATCTAAACCGCCAAGACCCATTTTAATCTCTTTTTCAATCATGGTTCCGCTTGGGTCTTTGTAGGTTATCATTAAATTATCAAAGCTTTCTCCGCCCTTTACCGTTCCGTCCACCTTGTCCAGCAGCAAGGAAAGTGCCTTGTTGTCGTTTATCTGTTTTGCTGCAAACTCGTCATCACGTTCACCTTCAGCGTTATGCTGTATCTTGGGTATTTCCTTAAGGTAGGCTGGGGTCTTGCTTGTCTTGAAGTCCCCTGCAACGTCCTTAACACCAAGCTGGTTGTAAACCTCCTGCGTAAGCTTACCCCTCCAGTTGGGGTCGTTTGGATTGTACTTGATAACCGCCTCTTCTGCTGATTCCTCCAAAAGTTTTCCTGTTTCTTTATCAAACCTAGTCTTAACATTATTAAACACAAACCCCTGTTTATCTTTATCCCAGCTTACACTTCCTCCCTTGCCTATGATTCCAGAAAGCATCCTTGCCGTATCTTCAGCCTCCCTCTCGTCTGTTATATCAATCTCACCAACGGTCTCAACAAACTGGTCCGCAAGGTTTTTCTTGTAGTTCTGGGTCTGCTTCCATTCTGGCATTGAGCCAGTCTCGTCTGTAAACTTGAGCTTCTCACCATAGGGCTTGACCACCTGTGGGTCATAAACACCAGACCTCTTCATAAACTCATTCTCTATAAGACCATAGACATCTTTATAGTCCCCCTCTGAAAGACCACCAAAAGATTCATTATCACTACTCATATCAAACTCCAGCTCACCATCCCCAAGGTATACTCTATTTCTTGTGTCACCATCCTCATTGACGCTACCAAAGTCTACCTTACCGTTTGCCTTGTATATAATGTTTCCATTTCCATCTTTTCTCGGTGTATCGTAGTAGTAGTTGCCGTCCTCGTCTTGCTTTGCGTATGTGTTTATAAGTACACTTGTTGACACCATCCCCTTATCCAGGGTGGTCATAAGCTTAGACTTGATAGCCCCTGCCATGTTTTGTTTTATTACGGGATAGTTTACCTGACTCACGGTTGCCATTTGCTCCGTGCCAGTCAACTCATCTACTATTGGTTCTTCAGTCTTTACCTCTATCATATAATCCGATGTAATCCTTCCGTCCTTTGGGTCTAGTATACCATTGGTAGCCGCTTTCTTCTCAAGCTCCGACACCGTGCTTGGGTTCTGATAAAACAATCCAAAGTTCTCTGGGTCGTTGTTACCCATCATAAGGTTTGTGACCTCCTCTGGCTTTATGGTGTATGTATCACCCTCGTTACCCATCTCTGCATTCAGCCTTCTTACAGCCTCACCCTTCATTACGATACCCATCCTGTGTCCAGACTTGTTGTCGTACTCCATGTCGTAAGACACCGAAACATCCTGACCAGATGCTGGGTTGGACGCAGCGTTTAATAAACCTAGGTATGGGCTGGTAAACTTTCTACTTGTCTCACCCTCTCCGTTACCACTAGGCATTTTCTTAAACTCCTCCTGTATGTATGCAACAGAACCAAAGTTAGTCTCAGAGTTCTTTATAAAGTCTGTGGCACTCTTTATATAAGCCTTATCTGTTTGTGTGTTGAACACAACATTACCCTCTGGGTCCATCTCCTCGTATGGTCCACTAGACTGCTTCAACCTAATCCTTGCGGCAGACAGTTGGCTTACCATGTTACTCATGGAGTCGTTGAGTGATGTGTAGTCAACATTGGTTTTGTTGGCAGCAGTTCTTATACCAGCCTGTAAATCAGCGGAATACAATGACTCCTCCTGCTCGATTCTCCAGTTAGATTCCTCACGCTTCTTGTTTATCTCCGCTAATCTCTTTCGTTCAGCTTCACGCTTTTCGTTCTCAAGCAAGGCCCTATCCTGAAAGGTTGGACCCTTGTCTGAAACATCTTTTACACCTGAAGCCGAAGTTGGTTGATTCCTATAACCCATCTTTATATATTTTTAAATTATCCCCCTAAACGACTAACCAATCCTGTCTTATCTAAACCAACCGCAGCAGCAGCACCTAAAAGTGAGGCATTGTTCTGCATAGATAAAATCTGCTGGTCCAGGTTGTATTCCTTCTGGTCTGACCTTGCCTCCTTGTTTGCCTCGTAGTCTAGGTCTGCGTTTGTTCTCTCCTCCTCAGCGTTGTAAACATACTCAATACCAGCCACTTTACCCTGCTGTATCCTTGTCTTTTCTGCCGCTATTTGTGTCTGTAGTTGTGCCTGACCCTGCGCCCTCATCTGTTGATTTGCTGCCTCTTGTTGTTCTATACTAGCGGTAACACCCTTCTTACTCTGTAGTGCGGCCTGTGCAAGTGCGGTAGCACCACCAGCACCTGAGCCTGTGGCCCTTAGTGTGTCTAGTGTGTTTGCCAATGCAGCGTCCGTCTGCTCCATCTGCATCTCAGCCGCCTTTGTTGCAACACCTAAGTTTGCATATGGGTTAGAGAATGTGCCACTCAGGTCCTCAAGGGCTGTGGACGGGTCAATAATTGCCTGTCTGTTTTCCTTTAACGCCTTTACCTCGTTAGCGGCCTCTTTTTCCTCTATCTGATATTTTTTTTGATTCTGTCTCGTCCTATTAAGGTCAAAGGCTTGGTCCAAAGCGGTACCGATAACTGGGAAAATACTATTTCCATATTGATTTATAATTTCCATAACTTCTTATTTTATTGTGATGAAAAAACATTATTAGTGGACACCGCAAATATTTGTTTTAAACCTCCAACGTCTGTTGTTGCGTCTGTCTTTACTTTTACTGTTGCGTAGTACCCCTTTATTCCTGACATGTCAACCCCGAATATAACCTCGTCAATTCTTGCGGTACTATTGTTAACAAGGTTGGAAACATACTTTCCTTCCTTCCTGTCAAACCCTGCTCGGTATGTAACCCCACCCTCTGTGTATGAACCCTCATCATAGCTATAGACGTTTGTAGTTATGTCTTGGTAGTCATTTAAACTAGGTGGACCAGAATAATTATTAAGGTCAATGCCCTGAGTGTCTGACTTAAAGCTTTCAACCTCCCAACCGTTTGTACCCTCGTATGATACGGTGTTAAAGTTCTTGGATACACTCACCTGAGGGTTAAACACAAAGGTTACGCTGGTGTCTGTCTGTACCCCGTAGAACTGACCCCTGTTCTTAGCCATACTAGCATCGTAGTGTCTCCATATACTACCACCCTTGCATGTGTAGTAGTTTGCGTTTAGCGTGTCAGCTAGGTTGGGTTTGTAGTCCCAGAAGCTAGTCCATCCGTTGTTGGCATCGTTAAATGATACCGTGTCGTATTCCCCGTCACCAGCAGATAAGTCGTTTACAGAGGGCTGTATGGATACAACATATGAATCTGAGTAGTTATTAAACCCACCCACAACCTTGTCCTTAAGTAGCTTGTACAGGTTTAGTGTACCAGTTCCAGTAGGTATAGACTGACTGAAGGTTATGTTTGCTGTAGTTGCTCCAGTTAAGGATATATCTGTAACATAAGCACCAGTGACACCATTATAGTTTCCGTATATACTCATGCCAAGCTCTATCAGGCTTACATCACCAACCGATAATGCAACAGTTGTTGTACCATTGCTTACAACATTAAAATTAAGTAGGTCACTTAACTTATAATTACTCGTTATTGGTGAAAATGTGTCCCTAAAGTGGTCCCTCATTCCATATTCACTAATTTCAGTCATTCCATCCCTAGACAACCTCATTACAGCGCCCCTTGACTGGTCAGTGAAGTATACCCTGTAACCCTTCTTTGCGAATGATTCTGGGTTCTTACTTATACCGTACTCACCAGCATACGGTGTCACCTGACCTATAACCAGGTCGCTAGAGGTTACAGTTGCGTCACCCTGTGCTGAGTATATTGCGGACTTGTCTATCAATGCCCTACTTACCTTGTCCTCTTGGAACACCATCAGGTTACCATCGTTGGTGTATATCCTCTGTATACTTCCGTATGTTGGGTCCACACTCTTTGTAATGTTCTCACCAATTGAGAATACGTTTGTCTCGTTGAAGTCTGTAAGTGCGTTGTATATACCAGAGTATGTAATAGAGTTTGATGATACTATTTCATCGTCATTCTCTTCTGTTATGTAAGCCCTTACACCATACCCAGCCTCTGTGTTGTTGTACCCACCCCTAATCCTAGACTCCTCTAAATACCACATGTAACCTGTAACTGTTGATGCTGTTTGAAGCGATGTTGTTGAGGTTTCTTTATTATTTGCAGGCCATAGTATAGGGTTTGGAGTAATACTATCTCCGTCATAAGGGTCCCAAGGTAAGCCAGGCCACATAGCAATAAAGTCTACGTCATCAAGAACCTTCTTTAGAATAAACGAATTAAAATACTTTACCTCTATTAATGCACTCATATTAGTCTGTTCTATTTATCACGATAGGTGGCGTATCGTAAGTTATTGTGTCACTTAATCCTGTTCCGCTTGCATCCGTTAATTTTAGTGTAACCCTCACAGATGTCGATGTCCTGTTTTGGTATGTGTAAAGAGCTGTAGTGTTTGTAGCGTTCACATCCAGACATATAAGCTGGTTGTTGTACTGTAAGGTTTCAGCCACGGACTGACCGCTACCCTTTATGACCCTGAACATGTCTGTGGCAGGTGTCTGGTACTCTGTCCAAACGCTTCCGTTACCCACCCAAAGGAACTCTATTTTTGTTACCTCCCATACCAGTCCAGTTTTTTCATTAGATGTATCTGCCGAACCATTATCTCCATCTAATACTGCAAAGGTAGACCACGTTGATGGGGGTCTTATCTCTGGTAGTGGGTTAGAGCCAGTTACAGTTCCTGTGACAGGCACTACGTTTGCAAGATAGTTTCCGTACCCCGTTGATATTAAAGAAGTTCCTCCCCCAGAAAGTGGATTATCAGCCTTAATAGTAAAGGTATAGTTATCCTTTATTGGGCTAAACTGTGTGTATGTAAAGTACGTTCCAGTGGATGTGGTGATATAAAACTCGTCAGTTCCACCATCCTTGTTTAGGGTAAACTTATTTGTGACTATGCCACCGTTTCCGTCCCTTACCTCTATAAGTTCAGCCGTAGTGGTTGAGTTGTTTAGCGTAATGTTACTAGCCGATGCTAAGTCAAACCTAGCAATCTCAGATAATGGCGCATCATCCTCTGATAAACTCCATACAAAGTTAGTTAGCTTAACTGGTAGTACAGAAAAGTTTTGTTCCAAGCTTGTGTTTAGGTCAGATATAAGACCTGATGTGCTAGACTCCCAGAATATATCTAGGTTAGACACGGTTGGGGCTGTCTCATATACGTTAAGCCTTATCATTAAGTTTGTAACTGTTTCGTATGGTGGGTCTGTAGTTAAATCACCACCCCCTAAAGCACCTATCCTAGCCATCGTTGAAACCCTTCCTATATATGGGTTTGCTCCCTTTAGGTCTGCACCATCACCTACAGTATCCCCAATTCCTTCGGTTGGTATACTATAGAACGGTGAGCTATAGTACTCGTCACCTCTTTCGGTTTTATTTAAACCTATCTCATCCCTGTCACCTATAAGTATCACCTCGTCACCGATATTACTAGGAAAGTATTGAAGGTTAGTTCTTCCTGAGTTAGTTAAAAATCCTTGATTCCAAACCCTTCCGAATAACCTAACAGAGCTAGAAAACTGAACGTCTTGAGGGCCAACCTCTTGCAGGTCTCTAGGAACCTTGTTTATGTTGTCAGAGAAGAGGGTTATGTGTGCCTGGTCTGTGGATGTTTTGTATGTGTTTAAATCAGATGCCTGAAGGGTTATAATTAAATTACCCGTAGTACCACCCAAAACACCACCAGACCCAGTAACCGTTATTGTATCACCATCATCAAACCCAGTACCACCGTCTACCACCGTTACGGTTTGTGCAGAATCAGAGGTAGCAGAAACTATTACCCTTATTATAAGCCCTGTGCCACTGCCGCTAGTAGAATAACCAGACGTTACCCCGACTGTTCCTGTATAGGTTCCTGCATTAAAATCTGTTTGATTAGTGGTTATACTGTCGGTTAGTGCGCCTGGTCCTTCGGAAAGTTCTGTTCCCGTGTACACATCCTGGGGGTACCCGTTTAGTATGGTTGGTAGGTATACGTTATAATAACTCTGCTCCTGCTGCTTAACAACAAACTTGTAGCTATACCAACCCAAGGGGTTTGTTGTTTCGTTATATAAACCCACATATCCTATGTTTGAAGAATTGGTTGGTATTGGTGCGTCAAACTGAACCTGTAGTGAGTCACCAAGGTATTCTAAGTCCATTACAGCTGTCTTGTATGGGTGAAACACCGTTGAGTTAGGTGACAGTATAACGTCTGACTGCCTCCCGTACTTGTCAGATAAAACAACCCCCACCTGATATGTTCTGTTCTGCTTTAGTGTATGGTTTGGGTACTCCCTTTGTGATGTAGAGCTGTCTGTTCCGTATGAAACCTTACCAGCTGCTGTCACAGTGTAGTTTAAGGAATCTAGTGATGCGCTCCTTAGTGTTAGGTTACCATACATCACCCTGTTTCCTGCAACTGCCTGAGCCTTAGCCCTTAATGGCACCCTGTCACTGACCCTTATTGTCTCCTTTGATGGTAAAGCCTTTATTGGTTTTGAAGAGTCGTATGAGTATACATAGTCGATGCCAGTGGCTGTCTCTAACTCATCAAATGTTATTGTGTCTATTACCCTTATAGTTGTTCCGTCAGACTCCTTAAACAATACATCAATCTCTGTCACCTTGTACTTGTCATAAAGGTTGGTTGTGGCGTTACCCAGAGTCACACCATCAGGCATTGGTATGCTTATATCAACCTTGTTCACCTTGTTCTCAAAGAAATCAACCACAGTGCTTTTGAGGGTATTTAACTCATCACTGTTAGCGTCATTGTCCAACACACTTGTAGGTATTGAGTCCTCTAAAAAATATCCGTCCTGCTTTGGTATAAATGCAGCCTGAGAGAATGGTGCTATCAAGGAGTACTCGTTGTCCTCAAACTTAAACCTGTAGCTAAACCTTACAAACTTATCTGACAGGAACTGCTCGTCACCAGTAAACGTATCATCGTAGTATGGGTTTGATGTTTCCCCATCGGGTAATTTTGGGCTTGTAACATCCCACATGGATGGAACCCTATTCATATCTTCTCTCCCTATGATGAATGAAGCTGCTCCAGACGCACTTCCAGCTCCGTATACAAGGTTTAATGCACCTACAGGTACGGATATGGAGTCTCCAACCTCGTAGTTATCAAACCCAGAAGCATCTGTAATCGTAGCCGAAGATATTATATACTCATTAGTAACTCCAGTCGATATTATTGTTACCGAAAACTCAAGTCCATCGTCACCAGACCCGTCAGTCATAACGGAGTTAGTACCCACTGTGAATACCGCAGACCCTGGGGAGGTTGTTGTTATTGTTGGATTGGTTTGTATTGTTAATACTGCTCCAAGAAATAAATCACCATCCCCTGTCAATGTAGTCAGGTCTGGGGACAAACAAGGGTAGTACTTAGCCACAGATATATGGTCCTCAGATGTGTAGTATGGGTTTGCGGAGCCGTATGGGTTTGCTAACGCTAGGTTTACGTTAATCTTTCTTGGCTGGTTTCTATTGTCAGTAAAGAACAGTAGGTTTTCTATAAGGTCGATACCTAGAACCTCGTGCGTGTCTGAAAAGTTTAGGAAACTGCCACCCACCAAGACTGTGTAATCGTTTGATATTGTGTTATATACAGCTATGTAGTGACCCGATGCAGCTGGTGCAGGGTTTGTTAGACTCGTGGCAGATGAGTCCGTGTAGTTAGTTAAAAACGCAAACAACCTGTCGTTTGTGGTGTCCACATAGAAACCTATAATCTTTAGATTGGTATCTGATAAACCAAAATCTGTCAGCTCTATATTACCAAGAACATTCTCCAACACCCCTGAGTCACCCCCAGCAGAGTCTGTAACCGAAGCGTTTCTGGCCTCTATGTATTCTCTGTTTGAGACAAGCCTTGGGTCAAGGTCTTTGTTCATCTTAGCCCCAAGAAAAACATTTTTAGTTTCTGCCATTTAATTCTAGTTTTTAATCATCTTAGACTTACCCCTCATTGTCTGAGTCAGTTCGTCTATCTTGAGGTTAGAAAGCCTAATCTTAGCATTCCTTAATTTGGCATATCTGTCTTGTTTCCAGCGTCTTACAACATACTCTGGCTGGTTTACTCGTGTTGATAGTATACTGTAAACGAGGTGTGAGTACATTGCATCCTCTGCCATTTTAGGAACCCTAGAGTCCTCATGGTAAGCCAATCCGTCAGACACATACTCCACAACAACCAATTTATTAGCTAGGTCACTTGAAAAGCTAAACGAGCCAGTTCTTTCGTTTACAGTAAACCACCCGTTGTTCTGTGCCAATGCTGGGTCTAATCCGTATCTCTGCCCAAAGTAGCCACCGTATCCCCAAGCGTAACCCTGACCGTATCCCCACCAGTCGTATCCTTGGTTTACTTGGTCTTGGTTAAATATACCCGTGATTTGGTTTGGGTTGTTTGTATTCCACCTTTCATCCGTCTGAGCCTCAAGCTGTACGTTGGTACCAAAACCATCCTGCACAATCCCACCCGTAGAGTCCTGCTCTGGGCTTTGTACTGGGTTAATTGTTAGGTTGTTAGCTGGATATATAATGTGCTTCACACCTATGGAGTCTATCCAAGACAGCCGAACGTAGTTGACGTAGTCCTGTGGTAGTGGTATACTAAGGCTTGCTGGCACAGTTAGTTCTATTGAACTTACACTCTTTAGCGTGTCGTAGCTAAATTCTTGCAGACCTCTCTTTGCGTGGAATATAACATCGGTTCTCTTAACGCTGGGTATAAGCTTACCAGCCCCAACGTAAGCGATTAAAAAGTTGTTTATGATGTCCCCTAGCTTGATGTACGAGTAACCCCCGTAATTCGACTCTAATGCGGTCACGAACAAGGCTACCCTTACAAGTATACTTGGCCCTAATACTACTGGTACAGCGTTTGTACCGCTTACTATAGTCGTGCTTGTGTTTGTTTTAACCTCCGAAGCAACGGTAACCCATGTTACCCCGTTATCGTTACTTGTCTGTAGGTAATAGTTTCTGTCATACTCCCCCACAACACCGTCAGTAAGCTCGGTGTCAAATGTTGTTACAAACTCACTTTGAGTTGACGCAGCACCAAGTGTGTAAACCTTTTGACCAACGTAATACTCTTCATTTGTTTCGGTAATTAAACCCCCGTTTGGTGTTGACATATTCTATTAGCTTTTTTCGTTTATCTCCTCAGCCCTTGCTTCTTGCATGGCAACCTGAATTATTTGTGGGTCTCTAATCACTACACCGAAGTAGAACAACAGCTTGATTATAAAGTCAACCCTCTCTGATACATGTAGTTCTATATCCGTTGAGCCGTATGTACTTGCGTTATTAAAATCAGATGCCTGAAGTGTTATTACAGGTCCAGTACTACCAACACCAGTATTAGTCAATTGACCATTATCAATTGTAATAACATCCCCAACCACATATCCTGTACCTGCTGTGGTTACGCTTAGTGTTACGTTTGTAGGTGTGGTTACGTTTGCAGATATTACAAGCCCAGTACCTGAGCCTCCAGTGTATGTTGGTGTGTATGTATTGATATCACCCCCAGTAAGACCAGTGGTTATACTACTTGTTAGTGTGTTTGTGCCTGTGTTTAGTAGTGCCTCCCCGTAAACTGTGGGGTCGTATATGTACTGACCCAGTGTACCCACATTGTACCCCCATCTTGGGTCTGTAGGTTTTCTTAGGTAGTTTACAGAAACACCTGAATTTATACCGTTTGGCTTAACGTAAAGTCTTTCGTTTTCGTAAAGGTATGTCGGAAAGTATTTTGTCGATGCTGTTAGTAATGACTTCTGTATGTTATAAAAATCATTTCTCTGTAGCCTTTGTAGCTCCACTTCACTGTTATTTAAACCAGTGTAAACCACTGTACCTAAGCGATATAGGTCAGTTGGTAGTGTGTAATAAGGTGTGGTTGGGGTTGTGGTATTATCGTATGTTGCGTCACCGAAAGACTTGAATATAGAAAGCTTTTCATCGGTGTTCATTATCCTGTCCGAATAATCTGAGTCAGCCTGTGGGACACGAAGCTGTTGGTTTAGTTCCTCTGCATAGTTCTCAAACATCTGCAACTGAACCTGTGTGGCTATTTTATTAAACTCATTAGGGGTAACGTAACCCCTCTGCTCCTTGTTAAGAATCAGTAATGCGGTCTTATATACCTCGTTAACATTTATAGCCATATTTATTTTTTATTAATTATATGGGCTAGGCCAGTTTTGTTCTGACCTAACCCTATAATATATATTACGTTGTTACATTAATTTTTTCTCGATAGATGAAAATATTTCCATACCCTCGTCTGTCTTGAAAAATGAAGCCATAGCTGAGTATGGGTGTTCATCAAATGGAACGGTCATTAACTTTCTACCATTACTGGCCCAAGTAAATGTGCGTTGGTCTTGAGATAGTTTAATGATACCCTGTTCAGCCGCTTTAATTGCAAAGTTTCTAAGCTGAATATTATCATCTAACGCTAAACTAATAAACAGTCTTGGATTACTCTTAGCCATTATCATAAGGTCTCTTCGTATTTCCTTACTTGTCATCTTAGAAACACCTGAACCCTTTTCAGCTCTAAGTATAGCCTCTGCATGGTCGATGTCAATCTCCCTTGCGGCTGTCATTGCCTCAAGCTCAGTCTCCAAATCCTCTAGCCCATATTCAGCCTCCTGTACAGGGTCAAACTCTCTATAAAGTTTATCCTTGTGTGGGTGATATAAAGACAATAACCTTTGAAGTGACTGCTTCTCTTTAGGTACATTCAAAACACCATCCTTAAAAACAATGTGTTCCATTGTTGCAGAGCCGTTCTGCTCATCTACAAAACAGCTTTTCTGATTTGTTGCGTACCGTATCTCTCTCTGAGTGTTTGTCTCAGTGTCAAACCACAATAGTGGATGCCTTGGAGTGTGCTTACTTGCCAATGTATAAGTTAATGGTGACTTACCCCCTGTCAAATAGTATTGACGGGACTTAATCTCCCACTCATCTTTCTTCTTGGTTTCTTTTACTTCAACTGGCTCAGGAGCTACTGGAGCTTCAATTACAGTTTCAGTTTCTTGTACAACCTCTTCTACTTGAGGTGTTGTTGTTGTTGTTTTTCTTGGCCTTGCCATGATATAATATAATTAAATAGTTTAAAAAAATAAAACTTGGGGCCACATAATGCAGCCCCAAGTTTATAAGATTAATGCTTACGCCGCAGTAGCCTTGAACAACACGAAGTTGTTAGCAGCCTGAGTAACCAAGCAACGCTCAGAAAGGAAATGAACCTTCATTACGTCTTCTCCTGAGGTAGCAGCACCACCTACAGAACCTGTAATCCAAGACTTCATTCTTCGGTCATCAGCTTCAGAAGCACGATAACGAGCGTGAAGGAATGGTCTACGAATGTTAGTACCTAACATCTGGTCGTAAACGGTAGTTGTTCCAGCAGGAACCAATACACCCTCTATGTCTCCTGTAAGACCACGAGTAGAAGCATCGTTAAGATATTTCCAATCAGTCTTGTAGAAGTCGTAAGAACCTCTTCGGAATCCAGAGAATCCTAAGTTCAGAGCCATTTCAGAGCTGTTCTCGAATACTCCGTAAGAAGTACCACCAGCACCGTAAGAGTTCTGAGCAGCAAGCATATCATCCATGTCTAGTGACGTAGCACGATTTAAGAAAAGCATGTTCTCCTCAATAGCACCCTGCTTGTCAAGGTTAGCTAGAATCTTGTCGAAGTCAGCTAAACCACTAGCAGCAGTGAAGTTGTTATACACGTTTCCTCGCTCCTCGATAGCAGCAAAAAGACCTTGTGTACCTTTCACGTTAGCACTAGCACTACCTCCAGCTAGTTGTCCGATAGCAGCAGAACCAGCAGCAGCAAGTTCACCTTCTACAGAAACCATCTCTAGGTAATCCTGAAAACGTAGACGAGTCTCGCCTTCAGCCTTCAAGTACCAAAGGTATCCAGAAAGTCCAGCCTCATCAGTAACTTCAACCCAACCAATTTGAGAAGCGTCAGAACCTGAAACCTCATACTGGTCTTTGATGATTACTGGGCTATTGTTGTACTGAGTGAATGATGGTGTAATAGAACCACTCATAGAGTCAGTACCCTTACCAAATTCAGAACCATATACGAAGATTTTAACCTCTCCACCTTCACCTGGCTGTCCAACAGCAGTAGAAACTGCGTTCAAGTTAGCAGCAGTGTAAGGAAAAGCGTTAACATCCCAGTTAGTAGCTCCAGCAGCAGGCTCGGCATCAACAAAACACTTAACAGAGTTTAGGCTTACTGTGTTATAAACAACAATAGTAGAACCAGCTCGGATAATAGGTTGAATAGATTCTCCAGCAGAGTTTTCACCAGCTACGTTTGTGATTGCTGTTGCACCAGCGGCAATAGCAGGAGCAGAAACAGTAGTAGCTCCTCCACCACCCATACCACCTTCAAAAGAAAGGTGTAGACGGTTTTGCTCAGACCAAATAACTTGGTCAGAAGTCATTGGCATCTCAGCCCCAACCATACGAAGAAAACCAGAGATTGTACGGTTACCGTAACGCTCTACTTCAGCTTCATAGATTTCAGGTAGATACTGCTGTGCGAAGTCGTTTCCGCTTCCATCAGCAAAGTTTAAATAAGAACCTTGAGTAACACTCTTAAAAGGAGTAGGTACCAAGGAAAACGAACCCAACGGGTCGTTAGTTGCAAATGTTCCCATAATTTATTAATTTTTAAATTTATTTTTATTTACTTTAAGTTTGGAGGAGTCAATACCGTTGACAGCCTTAACCTTTAAACCATTTATAAACAGACTGTCGTTTGACGTTTGTCTAGGAGCTTCACCTGTTATGTTTTTAGACTTAACAGAAACATCCTTGATAGCGTCAGCCTTACCCTGCTCGTAAAAGTGTGAGGCAATTTTGTCAACATTTTGAGCTGCGTACATTGCCTTATGATACTCATCAAATTGTTTAACATTACCCTTGTCATCGAGAAACTTTCCCAATATGTTGTTAATGCTAGACTGATTATCAGCAATTGAGTCTGGATTGCTTACCCCGTATCTAAATTTCTTTTCTCCTAGATTGAAATCAAAACCTTTGAAATCGTTTTGGAAAAAGTCCTTAGTCTTAGATTTGAATAAACTTCTAGACTCCTCAGCTTGTTGTTCACCCTCCTTGTAGCGGTTAAAAAAGTCCATTGCCTTTCTTTGTTCGTTGGACTGCGTGGGCCTCGACTTGATTTCCTCGTAGTATTTATCCTTCAAATCATCTAGAAAAGAACGGGCCTTTGAAACCTCTTCTTTTTGAGCAAGTTTTTTTAACTTGATGTCTCGCTCATCATCAAGGTCTTCATCGTAATGAAAGTTTTCTTCCATCACAAAATCTATTTCCTCATCGTCAAGATGTGGTTTTGTTTTTTTATAGTACTCTTTCAATAAAGCCTTATCATCCACAGTAGAGTAGTCTGCGTTTAATCTTACATAGTCCTGTAAGTCCCCACCTGTCTCGTCAATAAACTTTACCAGCTTATCTACACCCTCTGGTAGGTTTACCTTAACCTTATCCTCTGTCTCTTCAACAACAGGCTTTACCTCTTCTTCAGTAATTTCTTGTATTACTACTTCTTGCTCACCCCCATCATCTGAACTGGTGACTTCTTCGGTAGTGCCTTCAGGTTTTGATTCGGGTGTTCCTTTCTCCACTTCTCCGCTAGTTTCGGGTTGGTTGAGTACAGGTATTTCATCTGTGCTTGGCTCTTGAACGGCATCTTCTTTTTTCTTTGAAAGGTCTAACTTAGTTACTGTTTCCTTAGCCTTCTTAGGCTTGACTTTCGATAAATTTACTTTTACTTCTGACATAATATAATATATAATTGTTTAAAATCACTTCGGCTCAAACTGTTCTAAGCCAATACCACCCAATACATCGTTTCCAGAGGACTCAAAGTTTGTTGGTAGTAAGTTGTTTTTTCTTTGGTTGATGAGTTCACTCTGCTGAGTTCCCTGAATCTTAATTCTCTTGTCTTTTCGGTCCTCTATACTCTGTTCTTTCTGACCCTCTGCGTTAGCCCTTACCTGTGCCAACTGCATATTAAAGTCAAACTCAACCTGCATTAACTCTCGCTTAATCTCAGCCTCGGCCCTAAGTCTTTGTATTTCAAACTGAGACTTGGCCTGCTCTATACTAACCTTTTCTTGTGTCAGCGCCTGTTGTTTCTGCACCTCAGCCATTGCAGCCTTTTCAGCAGCCTCAGCGTTTGCCTGTCCCTGTGCCTGAATGTTTTGCATTTGAGCCTGTCTTTCAGCTTCAGCCTTCTTCTTTCTCTTTTGCTTAAGTATTTCGTTGGCAAGCTTTATGTTCTGTATCTCTCTGATGTCTATAACATCCTCTATGTCTATGCCACCAGACTTTAACGCAATCTGTATGTTTTGCTCTAACTGAGCCTTATCCTCATCCTCTGGCTCAAGTTCAAGGTATATACCAAAGTCATGTAGGTGTAACTTACTTATCTCCTGAAGCGTACCCACATTGTATGCACTTATAGCCTCCTGTAGTGAGTTGTTTGTCAATGCAAACTCAATAGAGTCAGCTATTCTTAATGATATGTTTTCACACGTTCTGGCAGATAAATACAGGCTTGACTGTAGTATGTGTCGTGTCGCTACGTTTGATGCATTAGCGGCAAGCTTTTGCAGTCCCACGAGGGTGTCCTCCATTGGTGCGCTACCATCCCTAGCCTCATTGAGTCCAGTTACATCTCTAATCATCTGTAAGTAGTACTGGTATGTATTTATCAACGCACCTATTTTAGCCTGACCGTTAGACGTACTCAGCTCTTGGATTGGAACCTTTCCCCTATTCATATCACCCTCCTGAGTCAAAGACCTGCCAAGTATACTACCAGTTTGGAAGTACATGTTCAATGCCTCCTGTGGGTTGTAGTTTGTTCCGTTCCCTAAGTCAATCTCCGCAAGTCCGTCTATGTCTAAATAAACACCGTCAGGAACAAGCTTTGATATAACCTGCTGTATCTTCAGGTTTGTGATGTTTATCATGTCAGCAAACCCAGTAATTTTACTAACCGTAGATTCTATCCTTCCCTTGTACATACGAGGAGATGAAATAGCGTAGTTCATCTGAACCTTTGTAGTGTCAGCGTATGGTCGGGTCATGTTCTCAGAAAGCCTCCAATCAATCATCTGGTCGTAACCAAGAATCTTAGCCCCAGTATACAAAACCTCTATAGTTCTGGATACCTTTTTAAATGTGTCTGATTCTGGTGGGTTAAAAGAATCTGTTTTTTCTATAATCTTTTCAAGACCATTACCAGTTTGCTTTAACTTAAACACCTGGTTCATATATGTCTTATACTCAAAGTACAAAACCTGTACCGTGTTCTCGTCATAGTCGTTCCAACCAACAACATAGTCAGTCCTGTTACCCATCTTGGATATCCTGTCTAGCTCCTCCTCAGAAATAAATGGGTACTGCTTCTTAAGTTCTGGTATTGTTATAGACCTTACCTCACCTACATAGTACACGTCCTCGAAGTTTGGGTCTTCTGTGTATGACCAAACCATTTTAGCTGGGTCACAGTAATTAATTACAACACCCTCAGCCTTGTTCCAATCAGTCTTTACCGCAGCAATACCAAGAACTGTGAGGTCGTAGTTCAACCTTCTTCTGATTAACTCAAACTTATTCTTGTCCAAGGTGTTGTTTATAACCTCCTCCTCAGCTATCTCTATAGACGGCTTGTACTTAAGCTGCATATGAATAGATATCTCCTCCTCAGTTTCTGGGAGGTTACTCTGGTCTGGTGTGCTGTATAGGTCAAGACCCATCGTTTGTTTTATCTGCTCTATCTCAGCCTTGGCTGTAATGTCCCTCAATAAACCAGATGCGTAGTTTGTTCTTTTCTTTATAGACTCTGGGTCTTGTGCATATGCATTAATCTTGTACTTCTTTTCAGACATACCGTTGACCACGATGTCAACAAACTTAGATATCACTGGCACTGGCTTCCAGTCTAGGTTAAGGTATGAAAGGTCTCCGTTTATAGACAACTCGTCCTTGTATTTCTGTATTGGCTGCTCACCTCTAGCGTACAACCTTAGATTGTGGTATCTGTTCCAGTTAGTGGCAAACCTGTTACCACTTCTCCCCCCATGAAACCACTCACCCTCTATAGCTCTTCCTACTTGAACGCCATACTCAAAGCTCTTTTTTTCCTCGTCACTAACGACTTGGCTTGGGAACGAACTATTTGGATTTGTGCTTATATTCATCTATCTATTATTTTAGAAATACTACCAGTATTGTCATATCTTTTAAAGCCAAGGCTGATGTTATTTCTAACCACTTTGTTTATAGGTGCGTATCTATTTTTGTTACAGGCCATTACCGCCAGTCCTGAACTAATAGACGCATCAAACTTCGTTCTGTTGTTTATATCAAACCTTGCCCAGTCATTTAATGTTCTGTCGAAATACATATCCCCGTACTGGTCATCGCCTATGACACCAACACACTCGTCTATGTAAGTTTCTATTGCGGCTGCATGAGCCTGCTTAATGTCTTCACTTGAGTTAGGTATACCGCCTATCTCTTTTTCTGTCTGTGAAAGGTTGTTCCAAACCCTGTCTGGTCTGTTCATAGAGTATCCCCTGTAACCCCTTCTCTTAATGTGGTATAAAAGTCTTGGCTTGTTATTCTCACAAAGTATTGGCATACCGTAAAAAATAATAGCCATTAATATATCCTCAAAAAATATCTCAGCGGTCTGTGGTCTGGATATATACTCCAGAAAAAAGTGGTTTGCTGGTGCCTCCTCCATAGAGAACTTTGTCAGTCCGTGTAGAGAACCATTTGAACCTACGCCACTTACGGTTCCTGATATGTCGTAACTGTCACAACCAAATGCTCCTACATGCTCGTTTCCAGGATACTTAACCCCATTCTTTAGTATTACTCTATTTTGCAGATTTATTGGGGGAACCCATGAAATTAAAAACCTTCCGTTGTTACTAGGTAGGAATATTACCCTTGTATCTTTTATACCATTCTCCCACTGAAAGTTACCCTTACTGAGTATGTTAGTGTTTCTAAGGTCCTGATTATAATCTATCTGCTGGTATATTCTGGTGAGGTTAAACAAAGAGTTCTTAGCCTCATCCCTAAATGCATGCTCCACTGTTCTAGGGAACTGCCTGTAAAATTCATTAAGACCATCCTGGTCGTTCTTTAAGCCCTCTACCTCGTTCTGCCAGTAGTCAATGACACCCATTTGTATTTGGTTACCAAACGTGTCAAGCACCTTGTCTTCTGGTGTTTCAAACACAGGGTATCCATACTCGTCTATGTATCCCTCGTAGTTCCACTCCATTGGTATAAACAATCCGTAAAGACCAGATGCCGTCTGCCCGTTGGCATTTCTTTTTGATACGTCAGAGTTCTCGTACAGCTTCTTAAAGTTTTCACCACCCTTGTCCAAAGAGTTTGATGTGCTACCCATCATGCACTTCCCAATCACCCTGCTACCCAGCCTCAGACATGTCTTAGTAACCCTCCAGTTGTTTAGTATGTTTGTAGGCTTCTCCCACTTACCACTCTCATCATGAACCAACAAGGATAGCTTCTCACCATCATATGAGTTGTCTCCCGTGTTCTTCCAGTCTATCGTAGTGTCAAGACCCGTGATTTCCTCAACCTTGTTGTTACTGTCCAGCTTCTTTCTAGTGAACTTAGATGCTGGCACACGATACGCAAGCTCTGTCTTAGGTCTGTCCATACCATCCTGTATGGGTTTAAAAAAGAACGGGTAGTTTACCGATATCGGTACCACCTTATCTGTGAACATTTTCTTGGCATCGGGTCCTGTCTTAGACAGTATACCAAACCTTGAGTCGCTGGATAGTGTTGCTAAGTTTACAGTTTCTGCCGATGACATAAAAGAAAAGCCAGAGCGTCTATTCTTTAAGTAGCACATCCCGTAGCTTCTGTGGTCTGCCTTACACGCCTCCCAGAATATAAAGAACAGCCTGTTAGACTCCCTGAAGTCTGGCTTACCAATATCTATCTTAGACCACTGTAGGTAGTTGTAGTGAGAACCAGTTATGTATGTTGGCTTCTTGTTGTTCACAAACCAAAAACCCTCTTCCCTTCTGGTAAACTCTGTGTCTATGTAGTCAAACCACTTGTTCTTAAACTCATCTGGTGCCTCGTTCCAATCAAAAACACTCTTAAACCTAGACAACTCCTTTGGGTATGTTGTATACTCCCACTTACTTTCACTAAACCTAGTCACATTTGACTCAGTTGGTAACGCTATCTTAAGTCCCTGTATTTCGTATATGTCCCCAACCTGTCCAGTCTTACTTATAACCACAACATCGTGGTCCTTGTTATAACCATACACCCACTTCTTACCCTTGTTCATCCTCTTCAGAACGTGTGGCTTTATGTGGTCATCAACTATATTTACTAGCGTCTGTTCGTACATTACTTCTTAGACCTGTTTTCAGCAAAACCAGAGAACACCTTTTTTGGTGCCTCAACCTTTTCTACGTTGTTCAGCATATTCTCCTCCTCGTTAATCCTGTTTAGGATTTCAAAGGCATCAAATATTGCAAGCTTTTTAGTGGCCGCAGCGTTCTTTAATCTGTCCGCTGATACATCATCCTCACCACCAGTAACTATCGGCTCCCTAGCCACCTTAATTAGTTCCTCAACCGCTGTTCGTCCAGCTTGGATTATACTTAGTTTCGCTTCCTTCGTCTCCATAGGTCAAAGCAATATTTTTAGATTTCATACAATATAATAGTTCACCGTCCACCACAAACTCAAACTCTGACTCTGGGGTAAACCCCACAACCATTCCTGGGTGTACATCGTGTTCTTCAAGCGTCTTGTTGCCATACCTAAGTATACCAGTAAGTGGCTTCTCCTTCTGAGATGACCAATCATCGTCATTAACAACTGGCTGTACAAAGCAGTAGTCAAGGTGTGATTCATTGTCACCATAAAGATATATCTGCTCTGGTGAACAAGCGTACATATCTTCTTTTATATGGCTACGACTATTCTTTTCATTACCCCTTATGTCGTAAAACCTCCTAAACACATTATGGTGGACAATAACCTTGTCACCAACCTTAATATCTGTTACAATGGATAGTGGTGTGGCTATTACCTCTGCCTCGTTACTAACGCTCTTGTAACTCTCAATCTTTGTGTTGGTCACAAAACTAACCCCACCAATCTCCTTGGTATTGTTGTACCTTCCAGATACAGGCTTTATAATAAAGTCATACACACTCCTCATGCGTGTTAGTATTTTAGGTCGTACTCCACAGATATACCCATGTTCTTGTTGAAGTCCTTCCAGGGCATAATCTCATCGTTCTTGGTTATGTATATCCTGTACACATTATCCTTTTCGATGTCCTCTATGTTTGCCACGCAATGACCACCATATACCTCCTGTCCTACAGCGTAGTGCATGGCATTGTCCTTGTACTCCTTACCTATGGTTATCTTCCTTATAATAGACACAACTACTCAGTTTCAACCTTAGTGTACGAACCGTCTGATAGGTCTATGTTGATAGCACCGTACTTTTCCTCAAGCTCCTTCTTGCTAGTATTAGAGTCACCTAGTACCTCAATGTATGCCTTTAAAAGACCATCCTTTTCGGTCTCTATAAAACCTATTCTCTTAAGTAGGTTGTTTAACTCTACCTGCTGCTCAACAATCTTGTCAAGCTCTTCTTTTTCTATTTTCATTTTATTAAATTTAATTATACCCTAACTCTTCTTACTTAACCCCTACAATGTCTGACTTTGTTCTTATTAATTATTAAACGGGTATTTTACCAAAAGGTACCCCACCTTTTTTATACGCCTCTTTTTCCCAAGGCTCTTTACCTGTACCCATCATGTTTAATGAACGGGAGTATTTTTTACCCTTCCAATAAAAGTTAGGACCGTCCCAATCTAGGTCACCCCTCTCGATTTGGTCAACGTGGACCTTTTCGTGTTTGATGACCGCATCGTGATATTTTGGGTCTACGTCTTTGTTTATGAGGATGGTTCCGTTCTTGTTTGTTCTACCAAGAACAGACCCCTCTTCCTTAAAGTCATTCAAGTATACCGCAGGTCCGTCAAGATTGTATGGGGGTTTGTCTAGCTTAAAGCCCATTACTTTCCTCGCTTGTTGTATTGATTTTTTCCACCAGACTTAGCGTCTCTGACGATTACGTTTTCACCTTTCATCATAGGCTTCTTGCCTTTCATGTTGGCTCCTTTTATTTTACCTACTCGTCTTTCTTGTCTAGCTTCACGTCTTTCTTCACGTCTTTCTTGTCTAGCTTCTTTAGGAGTTTGTGGGTCACCACCACTTACAATATTAGCTGCTTTTGCGACAACCCTACCAGGTGCCATAGCTATGTCTTTTAGGTTTTCTGAGTGTTCATAAGCATCTTTCCTATTAGCTTTTTGCATTTTAGCTTTTGAGATAACCCTACCAGGTGCCATTCGCATCGTACCAATACCCATCATGTTTGCACCATCTCCGTACATGTTAGCTCCTCGACCACCCATATGCTTAGAGATTGAGTTACCCATCATGTTAGCACCTGCACCCTCTTCAGCTTCCTTTCTATCTCTTCCTTTGCCAAAAGCCTTTCCAGCTAATCCACCAGCTACTGCCCCTAAAGGTCCGAATGCTAACATACCAAGGCCAGCCCCAATGCCAGCACCTTTTGTTTCTTTTTTACCCATACCTAATAAATCTGGGCCTTTTTCTTTTACCATTTTTTTATTAATTGCATCTAATCCTTTTTGCATAATATTCTTACCCGTTTCTGTTTTACTAAAATCATTAGCAGCCTGTGATATCTTCTTAAACTCTCCAGAACCCTTCATTTTGAATCCCTTTCCTTCACCAAGGCTTTCAATACCTTTAATTACCTTTTTTCCAACGGAAATTAATGGTGGTAATACAGTAGCAGCAATACCCGTAGCAGCACCAATCTGGGCAAGAGTTAGACCTCCAGCAGCAGCAGTAGCAGCAGCAGCAGCATTTGGTCCCTTCCCGTACATACTAGCACCATCCTTGTCAGCTCTTTCGTTTTCTATGTAGTGTAGCCTAGCCTCTGGGCTTAGGTTTTTGTTGTACGCCATAGATTCATCGTACTTTCTTTCAGCTCTCTTTGATTTTTTTTCAGCCTTTTTGGCTTGTCTCTTTGCTCTCATTTTTTGTAATTAAATATCTTAAAACGGTTTTATAAATTTCCACCCAATCTTAACCAAGACTACGATTGATGCTATTAGTATAATCCAGAACAGATACCTCTTTAGGTACCTCTTCATTTGGTCTAGTATTCCTTCCTCCCTTACAACTACCCTTTCAAACGGTATCTCCACCGTGCGTATGATTGTATCGCTTTTGCACTCGCCCTGTATGTATGTCGTGTCACCGACCCTAACATACTTAACTCTAAGCTTGTCCTTATATAGATATGTAGTATCTCCAGGTATATCAACAAACGAAGTGTCATATTCAATCCTGTCCGATATAATGTTGAATGTGTCATGTAGTGTGTCCTTGTTTAAAAGTCTAGGGTATTTAATTGTAAGTTTTTCTATCCTACGTTCAGCCCTCCTAAATTTATTTTCTAACCTCTGTTCGACAGAACACGAGTTAAATAAAAATACAATTAGGAGTATAAAGAATATACCGTATTTCCTTTTACTCTTTTGCATTTCAATACTTGATTTCTATTATCCCTTTCTTTGTAAGAAACATGAACCCAGTCTGGGTTATCTTCGTTTCCGTACTCCCAGATAAGCTGGTCAAAGTCCAAGTTGTCTTTTATAAAGTTAAACATCTCAGCGTTTGACATTCGTCCAAGTGTGTCATCAATGTCCATAGCTGCACCATTAATAGCGCAGTGCTGCGAACTTGACGAACCCCCGATAGCTCTATTTAACTCTACACTTCTGAACAGACTGTTGATAGCTATTGGTCCACCAACATGCTCTCTAAGAGGCTCAAACACCTTCTCACACAGTAGCTTTATGTTTTCCATCTGCTCACCGCTGGGTATGTTTTCTATACCCTTCCTTGTTGCTGTGTTGCTTTTAATTACCTCCTTGTAAGAAACGTGTTCAGTTACCTTCATTTTTTACTTTTAATGGTTATCCATTTATGGAGTGTGTACCCTATGGTCACAGACAGTAGTATTATCTTTAAAGACATCTCTAGGCTGCTAAAAGATATTCCGAGTGTTGTTATATTAATCAACACGACTTTCATTTCGTTATACATTAACTTAATTAAAGGCATTACTATCCCTCTTCTTTATCCTTCTTGCCAAAAATCTTTCCTGCCTCAGCAATACCAAAAGCACCAAGAGTGACTATAACAAAAGAGTTAAATATAATGTCATTAATAACAAGTTCTTTTTCCCATAACCCAGTTACAATGTCTGTGACTGCAAAAAGTGTCATCATAGCAAACGAAAGGAAACCCACTATGTTCTTTTCGTTGTACTTATTTCTGTTTTCAAATATTTTCCAGAAAGACATACTAAAATCCTTTTGCTCGTTCAGTTATAGGACCCATCTTGCATGGTGGCTGATTCTTAGCTAAAAGACGAATACCGTCAATACCATTACTATCACCCTTTTTGGTTGGAAACTGACTCATATCTAACGGCCCGTCCCATATTGCGTTTATACCTAAATCTTTCTTCATTTTCTTGTTATTTATTTTTATACAATTCCCCTTGACTCTTGAGACCCGTAAAGGTCACCAAACAAATTATCAAGATTATCGTTCTGTCTGTTAGACACAGGATTTACCGTAGCACCTACTCTAGTTGACTGGGATACAAACCCTGCACCAGTCCTTTCTTTTTGAGTGTATAGACCTTCGTTTTGCTGCTTGAAATATTCAGCCTGTGCTGGGTTAACATTACCCATCCTAACCTCCTTGGCTTGTCTAGCTAACTCAGATTGTTGTGGGTCAATCGCTGGTGCTGGTGTAGTTGGTGGTGGTACTGGTGTAGAATTATCGACTTTTGCTTCCTGTTCTGCCAAAGCTGAGGCAAAGCTAGTCTGAGAGGCCATATTAGTCAAATTAACAATACTCTGGCTGTTATTTTCTTTTTTGCTTCCAGAAATACCACCAATAACTGCTCCAGAAACACCACCAA
>Ga0209405_1000279_pt1 | contig 44295 bp, 41 predicted proteins | sample COGITO_mtgs_1105_6_FD_184803 | JGI IMG/M metagenome (GOLD analysis project Ga0209405, IMG submission 184803) | Pelagic marine microbial communities from North Sea - COGITO_mtgs_110516 (SPAdes) (version 2) | ecosystem: Environmental > Aquatic > Marine > Epipelagic ...
ACGTTAATTGCCACTGCCGCTGCCGCAAAAGGAGCAAAAGCAAATGTGCATTTCATGGAGCCTATCCCTATTTTTGCGACAAGCTGTATTTGCGCAAAATTTGAACTGTAAACTTTAAAGTGTGATTATTTATTAATAATAACTAATTGAACATGGCTATACAAAAATACCAATTAAGCTTAATGGTATGTGGTGGACTACCCCCTAGGGAAGATGATTAACTAGCCACATGTTGCGCTTCATAAAAACCCTTATAGAGATGGAGCTGGTAGTACCTTTTCGTTATAAGGGGGGGGGTGTAAATATTGGTCTTTTTGGTCATTTTAGAATCTTTGGCGGAGGTATTGCTTAAAAGAACCAAAATGACCAAAAGAACCAAAGTAACCAATATTAACAATAAAACCATTATTTACAGGGGGGGGGTAAAAAGACCACTTACGCATCAAGTCCCGCGATTAGTGAGTTAATCGTGTCATCAATTGGATTAGATAGACGAGTATAGAGTTTTTCGTTCTTTTCACCGCTCCTTACAGTCCATCTGTGCCCTTGGTCATAATCTTCACCTGTCCATTTAAACAATGCGATTTTAGCGGGCCTACGTCCGATTGGGGTTTCTTCCGTTACATGGCTTAGAATCGCTTGGGTGCTTAGCTCACCGTCGCCTAGCGCTTCTAAAATCGCATCCACTGTGGTTTTGTCGACTCGAATATCTTTACGCAGTTGGTTTTCTTTGTCAGCTGCTTTTGCCTCCTTCTTACCTAATCGGACAATTGAGTTCAACAACTGCTCGTAGGTGCAGCCATCAAGCTTGCTGTACTGGAACGCGACCTTTTGTGCGACGTCACCCCGCGCCTTTCGATTATCAAATATTGCTCTGTACTGGTTATGACCATCAGGGCCGCGACCTTCAATTAAAAACGCACAATCGCAGTCATCCATAATATCGGATGTGCCGCCAGCTACGCCTTTACCTTCTTCATCTTTATTTTTGTTAGTGTGCGCCAGCGCAATTATGGTGCCACCGGCTCCGACAAACGTCCTGGCTAACTTACCAAACTCCGAGGACGCCTTTTTATCCATTAGGTCGGTAAACTTCTTTAATGTATCTAGAATAATCACCTGCCCCATGGCCTGCTTATTTTTTGTGAGCTGCGCTATTAGTTGGGTTAACTTATCAGTATCAAAGTTATTTTGGTTGGGTATCAATACGTTGATTTTATGTGGTTCAAGCAATTCCAACTTTTCAACTGAGCCTTTGTAGTGGTCATCCGCATTAACATAATAAATTTTACTGCCATCAATTTCGCCAGACTTCACTTGCTGTATTAGCATCCAAAGGGTCAGCAATGTTTTGCCCCCGTTTGGCGCCGCATAAAGGGTGGTCCACTGTCCCAGTATGGCAATGCGGTCTAACACGTATTTATCGTCGAGCATTTGTTGCCTCATCTGCGCGGACCTGCCATTCATTGCACAAGCACTTAATTGCTCTAGTGCGCCGAGCACTGGCTTTGCTTCAATTAGCTTGGTTATGTCGATGCTATTGCCATCAGCTTTTGGAGCTGACCTGGGATTGCGTTTACCTGCCTGAAATCCACTAGTCAGGGTCTTTTCAATTTCACCTACTGGCAGGCCACTTTGCTGGGCGGATTGCCTTAGGCAGTTTAGGGCATAAGCTTCGTTTATTTCACCACCGGCCACCAATGAGCCAATATTAAAGCACGCTGCGTTAAGGCCAGAGTTTCGAGCACCTTCTGGTGCCCTAGCAATGGCCAGACACTCGGACTCTAAGGCTTTCATGCCATACCCCGATGCCTCGTTAGCAGCTGGTATAGAGGCGTTAAAATCTAGCATCGTCTTAGATGCTGTTTTTGGCTGACTGGCAGTATGTTTTCTGGTAGTTATCGCGTCTGAGAATGCCTCTAATGGGCTGAAATATGAACCAGTACGTTGACTTCTACTTCCATAGAAGTCACCTTTATTAGGCAATAGAACCAATTGCTGGAGCTTTTCGCTGCATCTATCAGGCGGTACTAGATTTACCTCCAACTCATCGTTTAAAACTTGCTGGCACTCCTTCCATTGCTGTGGGGTGAGCGGTTCATTTAAAGGAATTAAAACTCGCGTTTTCTGGATACTTTCTGTGGCACTCTTGGTTGTATAAACTTCAAAACGGCTACCGTCTAAAAACACCGACAAAAACTTCGATAGTTCATCTAACACAGGTGGTTTGTCATCGATGTCCGCCCAGAGCATCCAATATTCGCCACCTTTCTCTTGATCACGGCGTAACCTACTTACAAGCGTGCTTGGTATAATCCACTGGCCTCGCGCCTTATCTATATCCTGTGGACAGTCTACTAATTCTGTTATTTGGCTCCAAGTAATGGTGGAGAATGGCTTATGCTTATCGGTGTGCTTAACCCCAAACCCACTACAATAATTAACATTCATAACAAACCACCCATTAATTTCCGATCCCCATTGGTGTTAAAAAACTTCCTTACAACATATGCTTGTGCAATCTCCGCTTTAAAGTGTGTGCACCTCTCACATACAAAGACCATCCAGTTTTGGGTATCACACCCTATGCTTCTCTCCAGTGGCATAGTGATACAAATTGCTTTTGGTGGCCTCATCATTTCTTCCCTGCAGCTGTAACAGCGACTTAATCTAGGGTCCACGCCAACAGCACGTTTATATCGTTTAGCTGACAGCTTTTTTGAGGTGACGGAGACAGCGCCGTGTACATCTTTTGATCGTTTGTTGCTACTCATAATCATTGTCCTATTATCAGGAACCCGACTACAGCGTAGAGAAATGGTACAATCCAACCTGTTACGTTGTGCCAGACAACAGAACTTGCCCGCTTCTATTTGCCATAGTTGCGGGTTTTTTATTTAGTTGGGTATTCGCCGGTATGGCTAAAGGTGTTTTTTTCTAGCCACTCATTTAAATCAGATATGCGGTACATGACGCGCCCACCAACTTTGATGAATGGGATTTTTTGCGAACCAGTGGTACGCCAGTATTGCAGAGTCGCCGCAGCGATACCGAGACACTCCGCAGCTTTTGAATTGTTAGCTAATTGGTTCATTGAGAAACCCTCTAAGTAGTTGACGCTGTTTATTCAACGTTGACCACAGCTTACGAGGGTTGATGTTATTGATTAACGGAAGTGTCCGGACACTTTTAAAAGTGTCTCATATTCCTATTTTTGGGCGTTTGCCACTATAGCTTTAAGATGCCTACGTAGCGCAGGTTTTTCATTTTCAGCCCATCGCAACCCTTTCGTTTCTAGAATTGAAATTGAATCTTTGCAGATACCTTTTTTAATTACCTGGTGCGCCTCCTCACCAACAGTAAGTTTTAATATCTGGCTCATTAGGTTCCATACGTGGTTCTGTGGAAATGGGTCACGGCTCTTTCTCTGCAAAGGCGGCACGAACTCACCAGCCATACCATTGTCCGTTTGCCATTGTTTATAGCATGCATCAAAATCTGGGAGTTTATCTTCGGGCCAACCAAAGGACTCCCACAGCCGGACTGCTTCTGGGGAAGAATAACCAGGAATAACCCGTGGATTATTAAGGAAGGGCTCCATTAATTCTCCAAGCTCGTCACCTAAGTTTAACGTATGATATTTTGCCAAAACCTGTTTGATCTTAATTTTTGCTTCGTCATTAGCCATACAAAAACGCCCATAATCATCAAAGTAGTACGTTTCAGACAATTCGATAGCGCTCACGACGCTAGCGATATCTACAGGTTTCTCTCGTTCCCTATGTGTGATTTTTATCTCACCCGATTTATCCCGTTCGACCAGACCATATCGGGAGCCAAATACAACGGCTCGTACACTTAAAAACTCACTCATTTCGCCACCTCCATGTTAACTACATTATCCTTCTTCACACCCCCAGCCTCGAACATTGCACTAGCGGCTTTCTCCATAGACTCTCGCACAGGGTCCATTGCTAGCCTTGCATAAGTAGCAGTAGTGTTGATGTTCTTATGGTTGAGACTCTTTCCTATCACAGATAAACTGGCCCCTGTATTGGCCTGCCAAGAGCCCATTGAGCGCCTTAAATCGTGTAGCCAAGTACCACGTACATCGTCTATACCTGCCCTAGCCAACACCCTCTTCCACGTCTTATCTGGGTTGGTTAGATGTCCAGTGCTACCATGACTAGGAAAAACCCATTCACTACCATCAGCTTCGGCTTTACGATCTTTAAGCAATGTCAGCATGGCAGAGATTAAGGGTAGGCGTTGTGATTCTCCATTCTTGGTTTCAGGAATTAACCATTCTCTACGCTCCAGGTTAATCTGGTCCCACCGCATTTCCAACACATTCGTGCGCCTAACACCGGTCAAAAGACTGGCTAAGATATAGTCTCTAGCGGTCGTATTGGGCTCCTCACCAAGCGCTTCAAAGAACTTAGGCAGTTCATCACCTTCCAAGAAACGGTCTCTAGATTGGCTCTTATATTCTTTAATGCGAGTACAGGGATTATCCCCTTCCCAGCCCCAATCAATGGCTTGGTTAAAGACCTTTCTTAGTAGCCTTAGGATTTGGTTAGATGCGCCTTTGCCACCAACTTTTTTAACCTTACGCCTGCCCAACTTATCAACGCCCTCAATAAAACGCTGGTTTTCAGCGATGTGAGTTAACAGTTTTTGAACGTGTTGTTTTTTTACCAATCCAAGCTTCTTATTCTGCCAATGAACCAAATGGACGTTATAACGCTGCTCGTCTATCTCCCACGACTTCTTCCGGGGCTTGGCATACTCAACCATATACCTGGCAAACACCTCACCCAATGTAGACTCTTGTCTCATGCTTCGCTTTTCTTCGGCAGGGTTTTGACCTACAGCAATAGAGCCATTGTGTTGGGCAACCATTCGCCTGGCCTGGTCTATTGTCATTGTGGGGTAACGACCAAGAGTTAGTCGCTCAGCAATACCGTCAATCTTCCTATATAAGACGAAGGCTTTGGTTCCCACATGAGATACACGCAGAGTTAGGTGGTTGGTAGTGGTGTCGAAGTAATCAACCCTCTTGCCCACAGGTGGCAGTGGTAGCTTATCCAGAACCTTCTTTGTAAAGCTGATCTTATTAGCCATAGTGTTTTAGTCCTCGTATCAATCCTCTCGCCAATCTGGTCTACCCATGGTCTACCTGAAAATCAATATTTCTCAATACTTCTAAATAATCGTAAATGTCTAATATAGCAGCTATAGCTAGGTTTTAAAAGGCCCTCAATCAATGTCATACTTACTCAATACCATAGACAGCAGGATTGAAAATCCTCGTGTCGGCGGTTCGATTCCGTCTCCGGGCACCATTATTCCCTTATAATACAAACTCGTATAACGCAATTAACTTTGTGGATTTTGTATGGTTTTTACGGGGCTACCATGGGGCTATCCCAGATCCAATTTGGCTCATCAATTCATCGCTTCAACATACTAAGACTCAATGTTTCAGGAAATGTTCTCAGCTTAATCCTCCAGATAGTGCCTCCATTCTTTTTAATACTGCACTTCTGATATAGCCGACTAAAAAGGGCGGGCGTGCGAATATTCAGGAGTACGTTGAATAACCATCTGGAATCAATCTTAGACTTTCTCATCACTAATAAAACTCATAGTCGCTTCTAAGCCTTGCCGCATATGGTCTAGTAAATGCTCAAGCATGGCTTCAAGATCGTCTCCACAAGCCAGCTCCAAATATATATCATGTGCATGACTTTTTGGACCTGGACGATCATGGGCTTGTTGATGCATTGCAAAGTAAAACTGCAGGTTTGGCATCAAACGGTTCCAGCTTTGAAGGAGAAGCTGATGGCCAGACAACTCATAGGACCAGCTATGGAGATGCAGTTCGTCCTCGATAACCCCCAGTCTGTCCTGACCTGCTTTGACTGTAGCCGACAGTTTGTCATTACGTTGTTTAAGGTCTGCAAGCGCGCTCAGGTCGCGTTTGTTCCAACACTCACGGAAAGCAAATTGTTCAAGGCTGGTTCGCAATGAATAGATTTCCTCAAGATCCTTTCGAGTCACTTGCCGCACAAAGAGGCCTTTGTATGGTTCGCTAACAACCAACCCAATATCGACAAGTTCACGAATTGCTTCTCGCAAGGGTCCGCGGCTAATACCAAGCGCATCAGCGAGCCCTTTTTCCGTTAGTCGAGTACCAGGCTGAAGTTCTCCAGTTACGATAAGTTGCTTGAGATGCGTCGTCGTACGCCCTCGTAAGGTAGAGTCCGAAAGCGGTTTGATAACGCTTAGATCATCCATTGTCTGGGCCAATAGTATTCTTGCGGACTAGGTCTTTGTATAGCGATTGCAATCTTGCTATGACTGGATGTCCAGCTGCCCCAATCCGTTTTCCATCGATCTCAGCCACCGGCGTTTGTGCGCCAAACGTGCCTGTCAGAAACGCTTCGTCGGCACTATAGGCTTCATAGAGCGAGAAGTTCTTTTCAAACACTGGGATCCCATTCGTTCGGCACAGGTCGATAACATTTTGTCGGGTCACACCGTTCATACAATAGTCGCCAGTAGAGGTCCAAACCTCTCCTCGACGAACGATGAAGAAGTTGCACGCGTTGGTGGTATTCACGAATCCATACGGATCCAACATCAAACCTTCATCCGCTCCAGCTTGTTCGGCCTGCAAACAGGCGATCACGCAGTTGAGCTTTGAATGGCTATTATACTTCGCATCCTGACTCATTGGTAATCCGCGAACCTGTGGCACCGTGGCCAAACGAATACCTTTCTTGTGGAGCCCTTCAACAGGCTTGGAATGCTCCATGATAATCACAAGTGTTGGGCCAGATCGGCTTAGCGACGGATGCTGAAACGGTTTCACCTTCACCCCCCGAGTCAACATCAAACGACAATGCACATCAGTAGTCATATTATTAGCAGCTGCGGTGCGGCTGAGTGCATCTAGGATACCCATCTTGTCCATGCCAACATCCAGTGATACAGCCTTACAAGAGTTGAAGAACCGGTCCATATGTTCATCAAAGAAAGCCCACTTTCCATCATAAAGACGCATCCCCTCCCACATGCCGTCGCCAAGCATAAAGCCACTGTCATACACAGAAACTTTAGCCTGATCACGGTGAACGATCTCTCCGTTGACATAAATTTTAATGTCCCGATTGCGCACATCTTCATCAGCATCGTGGGTAGTCCGGCTTTGTTCTTCGTTGGTATTCATGTCACTTACTCAATCTGTGGTTCGGGCAAACGGAACGTTCCGTGGCCGCGTAGGAAATTCTTTGTGCCGTCTTTTTTAGGATAAGTCAGAACCTCTGAAGGTGTCCCTTGCTCTAGAATCCGACCTTCAGACAAAAAGAGGACTTTATCCGCGACTGCGTAGGCAAAACCTAGTTCGTGGGTGACGATAATCATTGTCATGCCCTCATCGGCTAATTCCTTCATGGTTTCAAGAACTTCACCAACCAGTTCTGGATCCAAGGCCGATGTCGCTTCGTCAAACAGCATAATTTCTGGCTCCATAGCTAGAGCCCGGGCAATAGCAATTCGCTGCTGCTGCCCCCCAGAAAGCTGCGATGGAAAGGCATCAGCTTTCCAGTCCAGTCCAACTTTCTTAAGGTACTTTTTCCCGCGCCGCTGGCATTCTTCCAAATCACATTTCAGAACCGTTCTTGGCCCTTCCATAACGTTTTGAAGTGCAGTCATATGAGGAAACAAATTGAAGTGCTGAAACACCATCCCAACCCGGGCACGCAGTTTTGCCAATTCATTCTCAGGATATTGGACCGTGCCGTTATTTTCTAAACCAACGGCCTGAGTTTCTAAATAAATACGCCCGGCCGTTGGTACTTCCATAAAGTTTACACAACGCAACATAGTTGATTTGCCTGAGCCAGACGCACCAATTATTACAATCGTCTGGCCTTTTTTAACGGTAAGGTCGATACCACTAAGAACCTCTAAATCACCAAACGATTTTCGCAAACCTTCGATACGGAGAACTTCTGTCATTGGCTACCTCCCCACACTGTTGTTGGTTTCAAATCGACGCACGATAATAGTCATTGGAAACAAGACTGCAAAAAAGACCAGCGCCACGGTTGTATAAGTTTCAATTGGATTAAACTCGATGGTCGATATAACTTTCGCCTGGTAAACAAGTTCCCCGTATGCAATGACAGAAGCCAGTGAAGTCATCTTAAATAGTTCAACAGCCCGATTCATGAAGGCGGGCAACATCCGTCGGATAGATTGGGGCAAGATAACACGACGCATTTGTTCAGAATAACTCATTCCCAGCGCTTTGCCCGCCTCCCATTGGCCTTTTGCGATGGATTGCAGCCCAGCTCGATAGATTTCAGATGAAAAGGCAATAGTGTTAAGAGTCAATCCAAGTGAAGCGGCCGTGAATGCATCAATCCGAAACGGAGCGATGATGGGGAAAGCGAAAAAGAACCACATTATTTGGACCAACACGGGTGTATTTCGGAAGACTTCGACAAACACCGTCGCGGGGTAATAGAGCCATAGTTTTCCTGAAAATCGGGCGGCTCCAACGAATAAACCAAAGAAAAGCCCCAGTACCAAACAGACGGATCCAAGGATCACCGTATTTTGTAGACCAATCCAAAACAGTTGTTTGTATAGAAGAATGGACGAGAAGTCCCAATTGTAATCCATATTAGGTCCTCCCGTTCACTAGCGTTTCACCAGTACGAGCTAGACGTATTTCTAATCGACGTACAGCTAAGGAGCAAGCAAAGATTACTACGAAATACATTGCAGCGGCAATCGTGAAGACCTCGATGGTGCGATACGTAGACTGGGCAATGTTATTGGTTTGATAAAGTAAATCCGCATAAGAAATCGTACTAACCAGGGTTGTAGTTTTCATCAATTCGATCGCGCGCTCTAGGAAAGCTGGAATCATCCGTGTGACTGCTTGAGGCAAGACGATACGTCGAAGCGTCTCATTCCGTTGCATGCCGAGGGCCTTTGAGGCTTCCCATTGGCCGGAGTCAATAGATTGGATACCTCCTCTAAAAACCTCCGCAAAGAATGCAGAGCTTTGTAACGAAAATGTCAGAACAGATGCTTCAAAGGGGTTAATTTCGACACCAATTAATATTGGTAGTGCAAAGAAGAACCAGAAGAGCTGAGCAATAGGTGGAGTGGTTCTCAGAAACTCAATAATAAACCCAACCGGCAATCGCACAGCTAGATTTCCATAAAGTCGCAATAGGGCCAAAAGCAGGCCTAAAGGAACCCCAAAAACGAGAGCCAACCCAGTGATCTTGAGTGTATTGAAGAGACCTAAAAGAAGCAGATCAAAATCGCTCAAGACGACCCAGAAGTCCCATTCATAAATCATATCTAGTCATCCAAAGGATTATTAGTTTGGCCAGGTGCACCTTGTTAGCCTGGCCATGATGCATGGTTAGATTACCATTCTTCGCGACGGATGGCAGGAACTGTTGAGGGATCTACGCCAAACTCTGTCAGAAATTCCTCGTACCAAACTTGGGTTTGTCCAGTCTGATAGTAGTAAGAAATAGCCGTGTTGACCCAGTCTCGGAATCTAGGGTCTGACTCACGACGCACGCCGGCCGAAGAAGCTGACTGACGGATCGGTGAAGGTAACACGATCTGACCGCGGCCAATCTTTGCCCGCATAGAAATCAGCGGTGGATGAAATAGCGATACCGCATTGACTCGCTTCGACTGAAACGCAGCTACAGATTCACCATTGGAAGGAAAACGCAAGATTTCTGCTTGATCAAGGCGCGCAGTGACATAACGATCCATTGTCGTACCTTGGGTCACAGCAATCTTGATGTCTGACTTATTCAGGTCATCCCATGTCACAATTTTCAGGTCATCGTCTGCCAGAACGGCCAACGCATAAAACAGAAGAGGCTGAGATGGAAAATCAATGGCCATGGCTCGTGCAGGAGTTGCATCCAACACGAACATCAGATCAATTTGATTAGCCTGAAGTGCAGATACAGCCGTACCCCAAGTTACTTCGACTGGCTCCAGTTCAACACCCATGGTCTTTGCCATCGCGCTGCCCACGGAAACACCAAGGCCAGACCATTCATTAGTCGCCGGATTTTTGTAAAACCACGGTGGCGCTTGCGTAACGCCTATACGTAAAGCCCCACTGTCCTGAATGGCATCCCATGTCGAGGTGCCTTCAGCCATCGCAGTGCTGCCAAAGCTTAGAATTGTCGCCAACGTAAAAACTATAGTTAGCAGTTTGATTCTCATGATTTGAAACATTTGTTATCTCCTGTTGGTGCTATCAGTTTAAGAACTTAAGAACTTAAGAGATTATTCCAAGATTGTAGGATTGTCAACAATTTAATCCATGTTTTAATTTAGCTACCCCCAAGTTAGATGTCATGATCACATCTAAACTTTCATGTGAAGTTAAGTCAAAACCTATGCCAACGAATACTGGTTTAACCAAGTCCATTTAACTCTCCAAATAAGACTCAATAAACACCCCGTCGATCTTATAAAATCGTGGTTCAAACTTACCATGAAGTCGGACGTTATCAGCCTTTTCATAAAACGTACCGCCACAACCTGGATGCACAAAGTCAGTGTTGCGTTCCCCATGATACATAAAGCCATGAACGTCTAGATCTCCCCCTTCCTTGGCAGGCTTGTGGGTATAACTACATAACTACTGCACTTCAAACATCGCTCTTGGCCAGTTCGTGCTTCAGCCAACTCAATGTATTTCGCGTAACTATTAATGGTCTCAATAGTCGAATCCAACCACTCCCGACGTGATTTGAATAACACATTAAGAATGTTCGCCCAGACTGCAGCCATTTTAAGGCTAATCAACTCCAATTTAGATCTAATTTCAGAAGCTACCTTAGACGTCTTACCAAAATCTTCAATGGCAGTGATGCTCTGACAGCCATTGCACCAACCTAGTTGCCTTTCAAGGTCAAACTCACCTTCGTCATCTTTATAGTAGTAGCTCCCATGACTTGCGCGACCAGACGAGTCATAGTCACATTGGGTACACAGTATGGAATAAGATGGGAATGACATTAATCGATCCTTGGTTGTCTAAATTATTCCTCACTCCGTGGTGTGCACTTTGGTGGTTCAGATCGGTGTCGTTAGCCATCGCCATCGCCAAAATGTCCCTATAAGTCTTAGCTAAATAGTATGTGGCTCAGGAAGCGTGCTCCTTCGGGCGCTCGGACACCTCACCATTTGAAGGCGCAGATCTTATGCCTTTCGTACCATTAATCCACATTTGATAATTCGGTGGCAATGCAATCACCACTGCATATAACCCTCATTGAGCAGATAGGTGCAGGTTAACGATAAAAGTAAGCGCCTTAATGGGCTGTTTTATTGGGTAGGCTATTCAAATGGACGTTGCCTGTTGTTGGGCCAACAGGAAATCAACGTGCGCTGATAAAGCAAGGAAAGGGTTTGGGTTAGTTAATATAAAAATGGTGAGTTAAGGCACAAAGATTCCTACAAGTGCGAAAAGCGAGAAGGTGCTTGGTAAGCAGCCTTAATTGGCCGTTTTATTGGGTAGGCTATTCAATTGGACATTTATTGTTGTTGGATCAACAAGAAATCAACGGCTCATATAGTATGAAGTTTGCTTTTGTAAACCATTTATTTAATTTTATACTTCATCCTGTAAGTCATTTATTTTATCAAACATTAATGAGATTATAGGATATAGGCATCGCAACTTAGAGGGTTTTTATGGACCTCAAGGAGTTGGCATTGAAGGTACTTTTAGGTGCATGGTTATCGTGGCTTTAACCACATTATTAGGCGAGACTTTATATATATTTATATGGTCGTGACCTTTGGTTTACTACCTTTACAACATGGTAGTCCTTTTTATTCGGGTCTCTCTTGGTAAAGATAGAGTATGGTATATTCGCTGCGGTTACCACGCCAAATACCATAAAATCCCTACCTATATTCTTAAAGACAAAATCACCGTCTCTGCGGTCCTCATACGGTTTGAAACTATTTATTTCGGTGTTTAAATCTAAAAGTTTCTTCATTACGTCTTTGCAGTCGTTTGGTTCGCCTGCATGAACATGAGCTACACGTCGCTTATCACCTACTTTATACGTAGACATTATACAGCCAGTAAACATACCGCTCATAACATCGTCATTTCCACTTGTTTCACAATAATTAATATTGCCACCCATATAAGGTACAAAAGTTACTTTCGCCGCGCGAGTTAAATTACCGGCGATGATATGAAATGCCAATGGCTTTGCCATAACAGAACACTCTTTACGTGTTCTAGGGGAAGGTTCTTGTTCCTTGAAATTCAGCGGGAACCTAAGTATTACTCCCTCTTCAATTATGTCCATCAACACAACATATCTCCTGTAACTAGTATTTTGGTAAGCAGTTACATCAGCTTCGATTGTTAAAAAAAATAACCAAGCTTCCGTAATTCATCTACCTATTCATGTATGTTCTGGAGTGACCACGAAAGTTGTCATTCTTAATTAAAATAACGCCACCTTGATATGCAATAGCAAGTCATACTTGCGAAGTATAATGCGATGACAATGCAACTACCACGGTATATACCCCACAATTTCTGTTGCCACAAAAAGAACCTTTGAGTCTCCCTTACCAGTAATATAAAAAGAATAACCTCACCCTTTAAGTACACTTAAGAAAGACGGAACGGAATTTAAGCCATTTAGAGGAACCTTCAAAGACGGTGTGAAGAATAGGGATTGAGTGCACAGTAAGTTGTTCGAAGGTTAACGCAAGAGATAGTGTAAAAGGTAAAATCACTTTCTAAAATATCTCACAAACTGCCACAGTTAACAGCAGGAACTTGCAGACCTGCCACCCCCTAAATCGGCTAATCTGTCTAATTTAGTAGCTCTAGGCCACTAAGCTCATTCCTCATTGCACTGAAAAATGTTCTTTGGGTGAGTGGTATCAAGGGGCTTAAAACAGGGAATAGACCCTCTTTAGGGGATTAACTCTGTGACTTGCCCTGGTGAGGTGATTGAAATTACCCCAGCCCAGTTACACATCAATTTACTAGAAGCGTTGAGTGCTGGTATTTTGCCGAGCAGAACCGTAGGCGAGCCAGGAAGCCAGGGGGCGGTTGTCACAGGGATACAAGGCATTGGCGTTAGCACTCCCAGAGCCGCAGCCGTGGCGGCGGCAACCATCGGATTGGCAGGCGATGTGCACATGCTAAAGGGAAGGACGTTGACCAAAGGAATGTGGTCCATGATCGTTGCCGCTGGCATCTTTGAGGTCATCACCATTTTGGTCGGTAGAACGCACAGCGACGAAGGCGCCATGCCAAAAGAACACTGCATCATTGCTCCCATGCACACTTGTTGACCCATGCCTCTGCTCCTGATTGCCGGTAAAATGTTACTAGATCGGATTGATCTTGCCTACAAACTCTAGCATATTCTTTAGCCTCGCTGCTAGATCGAGGTCTTCTTAGATGGAGTGCGACAGGTCTCCAGCCTTGCGGTGAGTGGTGAACCAACTGAAGCGCACAGCACAAGGAAGCGACATACACCTAGGTCTGGGTCAAGAGAAACATCTGCCACATGAATTGGGGCATGTAGTGCATACCCCGTGATTACTACTGCGACAAAAATTGAGGTTTTGCGCACCCTAGTGTCAAAACACTTTATTTTACTTTGCTTAGCATAGCATTGCTTAGCTAAACTGACTCTATGCATCCGCAAAGCATGAGCAACTGTAAAACGCCTCACCCAGTGGTTTGCCTCAACACCAATCAATCTTTACCAAGATTACTTTATTGTGGTGACTTAGCAACGCCCGCATTTGACCATGTGCAGGGTTCAGAATGTCTGTGTAACATGAGAACTTATTATCACATGGGTTGAAGTCATAGGAGCTTACAACTACCGTGTATGGCCTTTAGTTTATTTTAGCCGTTGGTTAGTCTTGTTATCAGATAGGCAGTCAACAACAGAGTTGATATTGCACCTTTATCAGGTGCCTATTGGTGGCTATAACGTTATCCTGAAAATTGAAGCTAAGGACCAGTGATCTAAATAAACTTCAACAATACCTTTGCCCCAAATTAAATTTGGGTGGCTGTAACCCAAACGCACGGGTCTAAATGAACAACAGCTAATTTGGTCAGCCCTTTTCATTGCATGTTCCCAGTCAACAAAAACAATTTTTTTACCTATAATAATGTGCTCTTCAGCAAGATCACCATGCACGAAGTTTAAGTGATGAATTGGGTTTAAAGCAGTGCGTATTCGATGCTGCAAATCTGTTGTCAATTGCACATCTTTGAGGTTTTTGCCCTGACAATATTGCATGAACAACGACGCTGTACCGTCCTCACTTTCGTAGTGCAAGACTTCTGGAACGGCTAAACCTTTAAGTTGGGTCAGCACACTATACTCATGCCACAACCGGCTGCATTCAGCATGACCTTGGGCACGTTTTTTTACTTCCAACATGCCTGACCTAAAACCTAGTTCAGTTCGCCGACCCAACACCATAGTAGGCCTAAAGTCGGTTTCCTTTATCACTTTTTATACCTTTTTCATTGGGTTTCAAATAGACGATGGGGCAATAATGCACTAGAAAAGTAACTTGCTCCAAAAGGATTCACAATATTAGGGGTTGTGACCTGGAGAACCAAATTGCTTCCCCCTATGTGTTTTTGAGATTCGAGCAATCCATTGTCTAAATCGAGTTGGTGCACTTTTTCATTTAACAATCGAAACCAAGCCCAAAAACCATCCAGCGATTGCCGGATTAAAATTCGATTGTGGCGTGACAAATAAAGGGCTAACCCTGTTTGTGTTTGGCTTGCCCCGGGCCAAGATTGTTCCTGCCATATGACAGGGCCATGGCTAAACCGGTAAAGTGTCTTTCCAGCATTAATTCTTAATTGACTATATTGACTATCTAAATCAATTGTTCGGATTTGAAATTTAAGATTGGGTTGCCCCTGTGAAAATAACGCACTAGCTATGCGTGCATATTGACTAAACTTAAGCGTAGTTGATTCAGACAAGCCTACTTGACGCTCCGACGTAAACGTATTGACATAACTACTGACCCCAGACGCAGAAATAAATTTAGAAAGGTGTGCAAGCTTGAATTGCTCAATTGCACCACCTGGACCATATATTCGCGCAAAGTCTATCGCACTCAAGTCTTTTGAGCTGCTGGGGTCGAATGGATAACTGGTTGCGATAAGATCGGCATACTGAGCTTCCAACTCACGCTGCCACAGTCTATTAATTTGCCCATAAACTTGGTTCATCGAATAAGAATTTGCTGCTAAAGATACCTTTTTAGCAATATCCCTAATGATCATGATTGAGGCGTTGTTGGCAAAGGTAGTTAACTTCGAAATTGGATTGTTCAAGCCATTATTATTCCACTGTGTGACCAAATATGCCCCTGCACCGCCAGCGTCGTTTGCTGCCATATCAATCCACTGATTCAATGCCCTTATTTCTTTTACTAATAAGTCAAAATGTCCGTCATTTGTGTCGTTAGCTGGAAATGCGATTGCCCAGAAACTAAAAGCCCCATTAATATTAGCAGCCACTAAGTTTTTTTGCTCAAAAGAAGGTATTTTAGTAGGTTGTTTAGATTGGCTATCAGACGATTCCAAACTTTTTGGCGCAGCATCCTTTGTGCCTAAAACCAAGTGAGTGCGAGTTATATTTACTAACTTTTTAAGGGGGTTATTTTCAGGCGCAGCCAAATCCTCGATTAATGCCAATAGCTCAGCATCACCTTCGAACTCTCTTAAGGATAAGGAGCTTATAAAGCTTGTCCAAACTCCAATATAATCCTGAGCATATTGTTGTGATATTTGTCTAATAATAGTATTTTTACGGGACTCAGTTAGTGGTCCAGTAACTTTTTCATAATCGTTGATCAGCCCATCTATACCAAATAATTCGCCATTCTTATAAATGTCGTCAAACCCCTCACGTGTATAGACTAAAGGAATTAGGTAATTTGCACTTTCTGTATCTATATCAAATACTTGAGCAAACCTAGGACCCAACAAGGCGCCCAGATCAAGGCGCTCTGTATATTTAGGCTGATTCACCAAGGCCTGATACAATATTTCAGAAGCAGGGAGATTTTTTATTGTTTTAGCAATCACTTGCTGTAGTTTTACATTCTTGTCGACAGGTGGCTGATTCAGTCGGAATAGGTCATCTAGTAAACCTGAAAAAGCTGACTGAAATTCCTGTAAGACTTGTCCTTGTTCAGCTAGAGATGTGGTGAAATAATGGATTAAGGTGGCCTTGTTTTTTTCTTGATCAGTGTGAAAGGCGCGTTCAATTGCGGACAAACGAACTAAATCCGCTCCCCACCCTAAGGCATTATAGGCAGACAGATCTTTAGCAAGATATTCAATCAATGCGGGTTGAAACCCATGTAATAACTCCAACTCAAATTGATTAACAAACGTAGTCTCTTGTGACCAGGTGGGTAACCAGTGGTGCAATCGTGAAGCGTATTCCACAGAGTACTCTTCAAATGTGCCTTTAAGTTGCTTGAGTAGTATCACTCGTTCAGGTAAGCCATCAGCACCTTTTGAAAGCTGCTTAGCTTCGCTGTAATATTGCTCAAAAGCAGATTTTACCGATTTATTTATTCCATCAAAATGCTGGTAGTTTTGCCAACTGCCAATTAAGGTTAAAGCGGCTAGACTGATCAGTGACAAATTGACTAATAATTTATTCCATCGACGTCGCACTTTATATTTTTGATTAGCCTTTAGCGAAAAGCTTTGCTTATCATAAGCACTGGCATATTCATGAGTTTGATTATTAATTACATTCGAACTTAAATCTGACCTATCTAAAAGTTCTGCCTCACTAAAAAAGAGTTGCTGGTCACAAGCCAATAGCAATGGATCAATGACTGGACCAGTTTGGCAGGCCCCAATAAACACTAAACTGCGCAATGATAATGGCTGTTTTCGTGGTGGAGTTGGGTTGGTTAGTAGCCTTAGACTTTGATCCAGGGGTTGATACAGGCAAGCCAATTGCATAGGTGCATTGATAATGGATACACAAAATTCTTGCGATAGTTGGTTTCTCAAAGCTTGGAATTGTACCGATTCAAGGTTGCTAATCATTTCTTTAAACAGGTTAGTGACTGTGCTTTCACTGTCCTCATTACCTAGCTCAAGAAAGCCACCAAAACCTGATTTTGCTCCCAACTTTTGGGCTAAAAAAATGGCTCTAGACAAATCAGGGATCCGCTCTAAGCCTAAAAGCAATATATGTATTGGCAAATCTAGTCCCAATTTAAAGTTAGCCTTGTTGATCATGCGGCTAACAATGATTTCATAGGAAGTAGCAGCTTCTAACTTACGAACTACCGCACTGAGATTTAATTCAACAAATATGCCATTTAATGCTAACTGGGGCCTTTGGAAACTTAGCTGATCCAACAACAAAGACAATAGCTCATCACTGATTTCAACTTCAACTTCAACTTCAACTTCAACTTCAACTTCAACTTTAACTTTAACTTCAACTTCACCTTCACCTTCACCTTCACCTTCACCTTCAGTATTTGCACTGTGTTTCACTTCTACACGATAGGCAAGACTGGTTCCAGATGACCATACAGAAACATGTAAATTAGCATATTGCAAAACATCGCCATGTTGAGAATACCCCAAGTCATGCATCGCCGTAGATCCACTCAAGTGATGACCAATGAAAAGTTGTCGAGGTACGGCCAATAAATTTTTATTTATTAGCTTCTCCTTACGTTCAAGCAAATTTAACAGCGTAATTAATTCTCGTGCGACGTTGGCAAGCACCTCTTTTTTGCTAGTGTCTGACGGGGTATTGGATCGCTGCCACCAGATTAACAGGGCAGCATTAATTATTATCAGTAATACCGAAGTAGCCATCATACTTGAGAAGCTAATGAACTTTAGCCAAGCTAAGTAACTCAATATACTAGTGAGCAATATGCTAAAAATGACAAACAAAGCAGTTAGTAACTTAAATCGTGCTGTTTTTTTCATCTTAATCAGCATCCATTGAACTGCTTCATAGCTCATTACCTTGCATTTTTTTAACCGTTTTATCGGTCACACTAGAGTAGATATATTCTTGCAGAGGCTCTGACTGCGCGCGCTCTTGCCTTAGAGTCAGTTCCTCTTTCAGCATGCCACTTTGCATTACTGAGAGCCCATATTCTGTGCCATAAAGTAATACAACGAGCATTATTACAATGCTTAATTTTGACAGCATCGAGTATTCGAAAGATGGTGCCTGAGCTTGCGCTAGACTTTCCATCACAGAACGCTGTGGCACCTTTGACTCTGTCGCGCTCAAAGTTACTTCCAGTTGTTTAATCAGGCTACTCCTCAAATGATCTTTACCGGCTGAATAACTGCCACGAAAGCCTAACTTTAATAATGCATGGGCTATAAATAGGAATTCTGCGAGTGCCTTTGGTTGTAACATTGCTCGTTCAACAATGCTGTAGAACCTCTGCCCACCATTACGAAACCCAAATAAGTCAGCAACTAAACTACGATTTTCCCAACCACTAGCTAGCCCCCACTCACTAGTTAGTGCGGCTTCATCTAAAAATATTGCATACATCAAGCACAGATTTTCAGCCACTGAAGGTGGGTAATCTTGCGCTACAATGCGGTATTTGAGATCAATGAGTGAGGTACATAATTGTTGCTGTGTTACTTGCACTTGATTTAACTGAGGCACACGCCCTAAGGTTCCACACGCAGCCATAATATGTGCTGATATTTTTAACAACTGATTAGAGTCACTATTAAACTGACCCATAGTCTCAGTGAGCTCGTGCCATTCCAGCATCGACCCCGTTTCAGGCCTCTGAAAATCTCTCAGCGATTGTAAGTTCTCAACACCTGAAGCTGTAATGGTAAGTGTGCGAGGGTTTTCATTACTTTTAGTCATGATTAGTCTACTAGATAAAGTGTCACTTCAACTTCAGAAATACGGTCATCAATATGCAGTGCTAAAGCTTCACGGCTATTAACATACTTAAGCCAAGCAGAACATTGAGTATCAATAGAGAAGAATGTAGCATCAGATCTGTGTCTGAGCTCTGGTGGAGCGTAGCTCAAACTCTGTATAGGGATGCCTTCTAAACCACGTGAAATTAACTCTGGCATGGAGGATAGTGACGCTAGCTTGCAAGCTAAAGGACCAATTTTTTGTAAATTATCAGTTCCATTGATCTGTCTTAAGGCCAACACTGGTCGACGATTTTGCGCTAACAGTGTTGCAGCCACTACCAAGCGCATCAACCTACGTTTCTCAAATAACTCAGTATTCCATTCTAAAGCGAGTACATTGGGAGATTTTTCAAGAGTTAACCGTTGGCGCAAAGCCGCAAATAAGGGGTTAAAACAGGCTGTTAAATCTGATAGGTCAAAGAGCAGCTGATGATCAGTTGTTTGGGCTCCAATGGCTTCAAGATCTACCAATAAGCTTGCTAAGTTGATAAATAAATCACGGGGTGAGGTATGCTCACTGTTATATGCATTTTGTAATACCAATAGCGCTTTATTGAGCGTCTGAAGTTCCAGACGCTCGGTCCACAAACTGGTCTCACTTAAGGTATCAACATCAGCCATAATTCGAGCTGAGGCATTATTTGCTCTTAAACGGGTCAAGGCGATGATTTCTTCTAGTCGCTGCATTATTAACGTTGAGGCCCCTATTCGCACCACCTGTGGTATATAATTTTGATCTAGTATCAGTCGCCCATCTGATGATTTCTCTAATATTCGAGCTACAGCAATCTGAGAATAGCCTGTAGCATCATCTTGTTGTAACATCAGTCTAAGGTTTAAACGCCCGACGTTGGTGGCCACTCGATCATTGTTACAGTTATGCTGGTCCTGTAACTGTCGTTCGCTAATGACAAAACGCCGGCCATCAACTATGTCACCAAACTGTTCCACTCCTCTTTGAACTATCGGCAATGCCAGATATATTATTTGATCAACAACGCCGTCGGGAACGCTCAATTGAACTTCAGTATCTGCGTTAAAATATGTTCTGTCGGTAAGAATACCTGCGCTGTTAATGAGGCTAAAATCTCCCAGCGCAGTGACTTTTAAGTTGATTTCTAATTGACTAAAACCCACTGCTCCATGAACAAGATTGAGTTGGATTAACTGATCAGCGTAGGTTTGACCCAGGTCATCAGCATACTGAAAATGTTGGGGGGCAATAAACATCCCCTCACTCCAAACAATACGTGAGGTCATTGGCTTTCTCCAATTACAGACTGTTCAACGATTGCAGATACCGCAACGCCAAACTGATCAATGGTAACAAGTAAGCCAGCATCAAGAACTTGTTTGTCGATAGCGGTGATGGCTGAAAAACGAGGTGATTGAGGATCATTAAATTCTCCAAAAACACCCAAATATCGTGTCTGAGGCAGCAAATCTAAGCTGACCTGCCTAACTTCATTTGGATACACAGCATCAAGTCTATATCGCTGTAAAATACTAGCTGCTACGGGCGCAGATTGATCATTTTCTAGCAATTGCCAAAATCCAGAAGTGACAAAATCTGCACTACTAGACAACTGATAAATGCTCAAAACCAGAGGATTAGCTGAACTATTATAATAGTTGACCATAGACCCAGCGCGGATTTCCAAAGTATTACTTAATGGCTTTTGTGGTTCCAATATGGGCGCTTCAATGAATGCTTGTGGTGGTTCCAATAGGGGCACTTCAATGGTGGGTGTTTTGCTACAACCAACCAGAAGTGTGATCGCACTGACAATAAAAAATATCGACGGTTTGCTGGGTTGAGCACAATTATGGACCATCATCGTTTTTGTACCTCTTCTGACACCAAGGCCAAAAATAAACGCCTATATTCGCCAGAAGTTTGCTTTTTAGCGAACTGTTTTTTATAGATTTCCCAATAGCGCTTTTTACGGCTACTCCAAGCTGACATATACGAGTCATATTCTCTTTGTAATTCTTGCGGTTCTAATTCACAGAGAAAACGATCAATAGCTTGGGACATGGCATAATTCAAATTCCGCCTAACACTTTCCTCTAGGTCTGGCTTTTGTACCATTAAATTTCCAGTTTCCACATTATCCAATGGGGCAATTTTTGCCGCCTTGAACTTTCTTGAATGATTAATGTTTTCAGTCATTCCAGAGGTATCTGCAAACGGGTCAAACATTAGGTCCTCAGTATCATCTTGATATGTTGAGACCATATCTAAATCTTCCTGCATGGGAATATCCTCCACTTCGAGGTTTGTTATGATGGGGCCGTTAGCGCTTATATTACTTTCCACATCAAAAGGTTTAGGTGCTTCATGATTTATCTTTTGACTCACATCAGCAGACTGTCCAGAAATTCCAAATAACAATGTATAGCCACAAAATGCAGCTTGATCACCATCTAAAATAACCACTGGGACTTGAGGTTGAACACGAGCACCATTAACAAACAAGCCATTGACACTAGTATCTGTGATAACGTATTGGCCAGACTGCGTACATTCAATTAACGCATGTGCACGAGACATTGTGTTTGCTTCATCTACCAATTCCAGATCAGCATCAAAGCCGCGGCCTATAATCAACCTGTTGGCCGTAAGAAAAAATTCCCTTTTAGACACAGCTAAAGATTCAGGTATTTCTATAAGTTGGATGCTTAGTGCCATGTTAGAGATCCATGCAGTATTTTAACTGCTCATTAAAGCTAGATAAAAAAGCTGGTCGGGATTGCAAAAAACGATTTGAAAAATGAACTTTAAGTTGCTTTTCTTTAAATCCAACATTACGAAGTTGGTTTTTATCGACACCTCGTTCTTTCATGTAATGTTCAAAGACTAATTTATACTCCAGTGCTATATCAACATCTCCTGCCAAAAGCATATCTAACAAAGACGCTGCGTTTTGGGGTTTCTTAACCACGTTGTACCCATCACGTTTTAATTTAAGCCATTTACTGGTTGAAAATTTAGCGCCATACCGGGCCTTAAGGGCATTTTTAGTGTCATTAGGGTCTAACAATATGCTTTGACTCATAAACCACATTAATTTATCAACGATAATAGGGTCTGAAGCTGTGGCATAGCGCGCCCTAGCTGCATTGGATGAGGCTACAAAAAACCCATCATAACCTCCAGTCTCCGTATTCAGTTGCGCCTTGGACAATGTAGTCATGTGAATTTCATAGTCATTACCCATTGCATTTAGACTACACTTCACTCGCTCAACGGCTAAGCCTTTGATATCACCGTTATACAATATCTGGTACGGGGGCAGAATTTGTGTTGCCAAACGCAAGGCAGGAAAATCTGCAGCGTTCACCTGCGTAGATAACAATATGCAGATTAGATTTATCCATCTTATAAGCGGAGCCAGTGACACTTTAGGTCACCTCAACTGTGATGCCATTTGCGGTATAAGCTAAATCGATCTGGCTCATTTCCGCACCCTCTACCAAGCGCTCAATACATGTCTGGGCAAGCAATGGCAGCAGTTGTCGGTTAACGATAGATTCCAACGCTCTTCCACCACTTAAAGGATCTAAGTTAGCATTCACAATATAATCCAATAAGTCTGTTTGCCAGACTAGCAGCACCCCATATTGAGCTTGGAGACGTTCTTTTATGCGCCCCAAATGAATGTCTACTAATGTGTTTGAAGAAGCCTTATCCAATGGTAAATAAGCTATTAATTCAGTTCTACCAATAAATGCTGGGCTGAAGTACTCCAAAAGCACAGGCCTTAGGTAAGAGACTAAGTCGTCATCCGCCAATCTGCTATCACTCTGTTGAGCCAATTCATGTATTTTTTCACCCCCAGCGTTACTGGTCATAATAATAATGGTATTCCGAAAATCTATGCGCTGACCCTCACTGTCATTGATGTAACCCTTATCAAATATTTGAAAAAATACGTCGTGTATCGCCGGGTGGGCCTTTTCCATTTCATCCAATAATAAAACACAGTAAGGACGTTGTTTTATTGCTTCGGTAAGCACTCCGCCCTTACCATAGCCCACATAACCAGCAGGAGCACCCAGCAGCATAGATGTTTTGTGGGCTTCTTTAAATTCAGTCATATTAATAGAGACAATGGCATCTTCCGCACCAAAAAATTGATCCGCAATTGCCAGTGCAGTTTCAGTTTTACCTACCCCAGACGGTCCACACATCAAAAATACACCAATCGGTTTGCGTACGTCTGTAAGTCCTGCTCGAGATATCTTTAAGGCTTTAGTAATGGCATTTATAGCGCCACTCTGGCCCATTACTCGTGACGCCAATACCGTTTCTAGAGCGATTAAGCGATGGCCTTCATCAGCCGCCAAATTATTTATGGGAACGCCCGACCAGTCGGAAACAACGCCTGCTACAGTATGTTCTGTGACCCAAGGGTGAACATAAAGGGCTTGCTCTTTTTGGTTCAAGCTATCAGTTGACTCAACTAATGGCTGATGGTCATCTTGTTTATCACCATCCACAGATAAACGAGCGTTTTGGAGCTTTTTATCCGCTACCTTTTGCTGTTCATGCCAAATATTCTCTTGCAACTTTAGGTTATCACTGAGTAAATTCTTACGTTGCTTTAGCATATCTAAATCATGACTTTGATCACCAAATATCTGCTTATCCGATTGGCACCTTTGCAATTCAACTTCGGCAAAAGACAGCTGCTCCCTTAGCAGTTCAATTTCTTTAGGACAGGAATGTTGTGACAAAGACACACGAGCACAAGCAGTATCAATAATACTAATGGCCTTATCGGGTAACTTCCTGACTGGTAAAAACCGTATTGATAGCTCAACCGCAGCTCGAATTGCAGATTCAGTTATGAATACACCATGATGGTCAGTTAATCCTTGACTTACTGCACGCAGAATATTAACCGACACCTCTGCATTTGGCTCGTCAACAGTGATGGGTTGAAAACGCCGAGACAACGCTGGGTCTTTCTCAAAGTACTTCTTATATTCAGCAAAAGTTGTTGCCGCAATGGTACGAAATTCACCTCTTGCTAATGCCGGTTTAAGTAAGTTGGCCGCATCGTTTTGCCCTTCTGTGCCCCCAGCACCAATCATGGTATGGGCCTCATCAATGAACATGATAATCGGGGTGCTTGAGTTAGCTACTTCACTAATAACATTTTTTAGGCGCTCTTCAAATTCACCTTTGATACTAGCGCCTGCCTGTAATAGGCCCATATCTAGAGATAATAATTGTGCTCCTTGCAACTGTTTTGGAACGTTACCCGTTGCAATTTGTTGCGCTAAACCCTCAGCGATTGCAGTTTTTCCAACCCCAGGCGACCCTAAGAGTATGGGGTTATTTTGCCGCTTTCTAAGTAACACATCGATACACTGAGACACTTCAGCTGTGCGTCCAAGAACAGCATCTAAATCACCATTTTCCGCCATTTCTGTTAGGTCAATAGTGAATTTTGAGAGAGCGTCACGAGTCACGGCGCTTGAATCTAAACCCACATGCCCTTCAACAGCTGACTTTATACTTACGCCAAGTCGAGACTGAGCAAAACCCTTTAGTGCTTCTGTTGAAACTTTGTTAAACACTTCCAAAATCTTTGTTTCTGCCATGAAAGAATTTGGGTCAAGTAAAGCCAGTACTAATACTTCTGGCAGTATTGCGTGCTGATCTAGCTCTAACGTAGCAATGAGCCATGCTTGTTCAATGGTTTTAGATAGGCTGGATGACAGCATTGGTTGAGCATTAGCTTGCAAAGAGCCCCTTTCCATGGATAGCTCAATCTGATTTTGTAAGAGGTTAAAATCCACTCCTTGAGATTGTAAAAATTCATTTAGTTCTGTGTCGTTAGAAAGTAATATGTGGGGTAGCCAATGTTCAATTTCTACAGTTCGAGAGTGACGCTTAAGGGCCTCTCCAACAGCGTTTTCTAAACTCTGCTTCAGCCTTGGTGTCAATCGATTTACCAGCTTTGTTAAATTTGTCATTTAATTAATCCCTTAATTTATCCTAAACTAAATAATTTGATATGAGTTCGTTCAGCACTTTTGTTGCTTGAACTTAAACAACCATACGGGCCCAAACGAACTGCATTATTTGTTTGGGTACTGATTGCTAAAGCTGGTAATTCTCGTCTTGAAATAGTTGCCCAAACGTTAACTTTAGTCGCCTCTCTTAGAAACAATTGGATCATGCGACGCATACGCTTTTCAAAAGAGGTGTTGTTTTGCAGTTTGGTTAACTCATCCATACTTGAACAACTAATGTCAATGTGAATTGAGCCATTGTTGACTATACCCAAGCGCCCTAAAAGCAAACCGCAACCCAAACTACTGTTGGGCTTGCGGCGAGCACTGAGTTGACTTAATGAGTTCTTATCTATGGCACTCATTTGTGAAAATTGTGTTCTTACCACTACGCTGTTGTTGGCTATCCAAGATGACATCGATTTAAGTTGCTCCAAAGATCGAGAGCCACTCAATAGGGGTAATAACAAGATTAGATCTTCCACCGTCTCACTCTGTTGGCAAGTCAACTGCGCAAAGTGAGAAAAAATATTATTCTTAGGCCCAACCTGATGATCTAGGTTGGACACTAAAATTTTGGCCCTGTTTGTTTCAACGTCTAAACGCCCAAGACGCTGATCAAAAACATTTAGGAAATCTTGGTAACTGCGATCGCCATCATGCAGTCTCTGGAATAAAAGGTGCTGCAGATAATCAGGCAGTGCGCCATCAAAGTGGCCAATACGATCTAGCTTTAAAACAAAGCTACCACTGTTTTTATCATCCGACATAACCGCCCTTTGTTCATTGGGACCTACAGACGATTCTCCCGCTGGATACGGATTGAACTCCCGACGCTTAAAAGCGGCTTCATATTCCTTCAAAGCCAAACGCTGTGCCTGAACTGCAGTTATGTTGAGTAGATTACTCGACAAATTACTCATAAGTTCACCTGACTTCCATGGGCACGCGGAAACTCAACCAATGGCTCAACATGTCCCGGCTGCAGGATAATGAGTTGGTAAAAACGGTCATAACTCACAAAGGCAGCAAAAAAGCGATTGAGGGCTAAGGCAAAAGACTGCGCTGAGTAGGGCATGGCAGCACTATCCAAAACCAATTCAATAACACTCCCAGCTGATAGCATCATTTGCTGGCCAACCCTAACACTCGCTACTGATTGAGATATTTTCACCGAGACTAATGCGTCCACAACTGCATTGTTGTCAGTGGGTGAGCACAAGCGAATAAGGTCTGACAATGCTTGGTGGCTTTGATGTTGTTCAAGTAACGCATGGAAATTACCATTGAGTAGAGCCAATAAATCCCATATTCGGCTAGCAGAGTAATTGGGTAACACGGATGCAGTGGGTGCTCTCTTTACTAAGAATGCAACGGTTGCTAGGGCATCTAAGCCACATTGCACAGGCTGCTGAGCATGTATACCCATAACTTTGGTACCATTAGAACAAATGAGCCTGGCAACAAAGGCAATGTCTGGCGGTATGACTGCAGTATTAGTTGGCACCGAAAAACTGATCTCGACCCGACTGGGGGCGAAGTTACCTACCACATGTCGTTGTTGCCATTGAGCCTGCCCTTCCTCATTAATACTGCGAGCCGAACTAACTGATTGGAGTAATCTCTCACCTTCAGATGTGAGCTGAACTACTTCTTTGAGGTGAAGTATTGGATTCTCAGTTGTACTATTATTGGTTTCCTCCTGAGCGAAGACTGGGACAGAATCTCGAGCATAGGCATAACTTGTGGGTGCAGAATGCTCCTCAAACCAGTTTATTAAAGCGATGCAGTTGAGACTAATATCTGCTGGCCCTAGGTCCATATCAGGCACAGCTACTGTGTTGGATAGCATCAATCGCAACTCAATAGGACCTGCTGGCATTTTAGTGAGACATTGCTTGATACCACACAAACCAAAATAGCCAGCTTTGTCGGGATAACACAAAAAGTCATACATTTCGCCAATAGCTCTCATCTGGGGGGCAAATTCAGGCAAGTAAGTGTCTTTATGGCCACAACGCAATGCATCAAGGTCCATGACGATTTCAAAATCATTGTTAATGCTCACCAAACTAATGCCACAAACACTAGAGGTTAAAAGACTAACCATGCGTTGTTTTTTTTGACCACTCCCAGATATATATAAGTCCAGCACTTCTCCCATACAATCCTGCCACTCTGAATCTTTATCAAATCCACTTAGCCCAATACATAGGGCATATGTCGACGTTTTACAGTCATCAGTAGACGTAAAGTTAAAAGGTGCTTGCTTTAAGGATGCGTAATCGATAACGACCGGGTTAATCCAGGTGTCATGAGCGACTTGAAAAACACATCGTTCATCGTCTAGGTTAGCCATCGACATACGTGTGCCTAGAGGGACCAATATCGGTTCAGCCAACTGATCATCGTCCTTTGCTAACTCAAGTACGCAATAACTAGGCACACCAATGGTTAGTACTGGACAAATTAAACGTAACAAATCAAGTGCAATTTCAGGGACGTTTTCATCCAATCGCTTTTGCATACGCGCAGCAGTCAATGCCACGGAGTCTATTAATCTTGAAACGTGAGGGTCATCAGACTTACCTCCAGTCACACCCAACACTTTGGCTGCTTGTGAATGTAAGCGTTCAAATTCACTAAAACTTCTAGAGAAATAGTCTAGCTCGCGCTCAAAATACTGCAACAGATCACTCACAAGCGTACCTCGCCAATGTTCTGGTCTAGCAATGATAAGCCCGTTGACCAATCAATGTCTGCCTTACCAAACTTAGGTTTATATCGGCTTTTAATATTGAAGGTGATCTGATTACGAACGTCGTCCTCTTCAACCTCAACAATGGTACTTTGGTCTAGGTATACGTCAAAAAGCTGCAATTGTTGATACAAAGTCTGACAAATTTTTTGCTTTCGTTCTGCGTCACTCATGGCCCAATTCATACTCAGACCAAAGTTTGAGTTTGATGCTAAAACACGTGGAAATAAGTCCACATTGCTGGGCCTAGGGGTTGATCCTTGAAGCAATAGGTTAACCAAGCGAGCAAGTGATTGGTCTATTGAAGTGACCTGTGCGTCGCTCCGCATAAATGCATCCTCAAAAGACACTAGAACCTCCAACTTCTGTAGATAAGGCGATTTCACCAACAATGTGGTCTATTTGGTATTGTGGCTTTAGTAGGATCTTGCAACCAAAACGAGCTCCTGCACCATATTCTGATCCATCAACAACTTCCACCGTGGCATCTTTTAGCGGAAAACGAGCAAGTATGTCAGCATCGGCTTCCGCAACGTGGGTGACGTAATTATCAAGCCAATTATTCAGAATCAGCTCACATTCACTTGCTGTCTTTAATTGGCCAATAAGATGGCGGATTTGAATTTTGATGTAGTGAACTAGCCTGCAAGCAATCATGACTGACTGTAACTGGGTTACCACAGCTTGCTGTGGATTCCCATCACAATCGGCTACGCTTCTGTTACCATAGACATAAAGACGATGATCACGGGTGCTCTCAGCAATTGGGATGAAACCCTGTTCTGAATAGAACTGCGCCATGTCACGATGCATGCGTATCTTTGCTCTTTGCACCAGCACAGTACCTTTGGGTTGCTGCTGAGTGATCGGCCCAAGGACCGCTCCACGACCTGACTCATTGCCTATGAGTTTTAAAAAACCAAACCACGCACAACGCTTATATTCACATATTATGGTTCGCAACAATGCATGGGCACCATTGCCCCAGAGCCCTGAGCTTTGGCTAGGCCATTGGTGAAAACGAAAGCCCAAATCTAAGTCTGTGTAGCGGCCACGTAATTGAATCTCGGGCAGAACTAGTGCTAAATACCGGGCACAGTTCCCTTGCCGAAGTAATTGCCAAGACTGATAATCCTCGCTATGCAATACTTTTTCAATACGCTGCAAGTCTGTTGCCCATTCGGCATCCGAATAACCGGTGAAGTCTTGTGACACGCCTGCAACAATTGGACACATGCAAGCCTGACCCAATTCAGAAAGTAATTGTGCAGTGTAAACATCATCATATTCTTGCAATAACGACATGTTTATACCGTGATCAACAAACAATACTCCGAAAGGTTCTCCACCCATCGTTTCGAGTTCATTTGCACCTATGAGGCGATATAAATGGCTATTTTTGACTCGAGTTTGCTGATGTAGGTCATGACCCACGTCGTGCCAACAAAAATCCAAAATTTTGACCTTAATATCTGTATCGCCTGCAATTTCCCATATTAGGCTTTCAACACCTCGCCAATAGCTTTCCAACGCAGAAAACTCTGGCGCTTCAATAATGCCACTCAACTGCAGCGATAGACGTTCCTCTATGGCCAACACCAGCCTACCTAAGCAGGCTTTTAGTTGACTTTCACTGGGACATTCACCCAACAAATTTGCTAGAAAATGGGAATCAGAAAAATCAAACTGGTGAGGAGTGGCTAGTGACATGGTGTTATTCCTATTACCCTTTAACCGGGAATTTTTGTGACCATGCGCACCGAAGTGGTTAGCTGTTCAAGCTGCAACCATGGGCGAAGATAGGCCACTGCAGAATAGGCTCCTGGTTTGCCTGGCTGCTCAATAACGTCAATTCTACTTTCTGCCAAGGGTGTCCGCGCTCGTTCATCATTTCCTATAGCACCCGAGTTGGTATATTGATCAATCCAGGACTGAAGATCTTTTTTAATGTCTGCAGCTTCAAGACTTGATCCCAACTTATCCCGCCCCATCACCTTAAGAAAATGCGCAATACGTCCACTGGCCATTATGTATGGTAGCTGGGCAGAAATAGCAGCATTGCCCGTTGCATCAGGGTCGGTAAAAGTTTTCGGGCGCTGGGCAGTTTGACCACCAATAAAAACTGCATAGTTGGTGTTTTTGTAATGGACTGCTGGCAAAAAACCTAAGTCTGACAACTCTTTTTCACGCTCATCTGTGAGATTAACTTCCACAGGGCAATGCTGCTGAATATCGCCCGCATCTGACTTGTAAATTAAGTTGGGCAAGGCTTCTATTTTGCCACCGTTTTCTAAACCTCGTATGGCTGTGCACCAACCATAGGCTGTAAAAGCTTGGTTCATTTTTAAAGCCATTTCATACGCTGCGTTAGACCATACCAACTCAGAATTATTTGCTGGCCTTTGGTTACCGTCTTTGTCTAAGTTCAGCTCTTCAAAATCAAAGCTTGATGCAGATAAACCATTTTTACCATAAGGCAAACGGGCCATAGTCGATGGAAGAGTGAGGCTTATATAACGTGCTTCATCGCTGTCCCTAAAACTATTCCATGCAGCGTAGGCAGGTGAATCAAAGCCTGCGGCAACAGGCCGTCCTTCAGCAAACGACTCAAAACTGTTGTATTCAAACATTTGCGCACCTGCTGCCGATATCATGGGTGCATGACACGCTGCTGCAGTTTCTGCAAGGTAGGTCATTAATGCAACATCTTCATCGCCATAACCAAAATAGTAATCACCGATCAATGCGCCATAGGGCTCGCCACCAGCAGTACCAAATTCATCCTGATACAAAGCTTCAAATAGCGGACTGCGGTCTATTGCAGGGGCATCTTCAAATTGCTCTAACAGCTCATCTTTTGAAAAATCAACCAAACGAATTTTCTGGTTAGCACCAATTTCAGACTCTTTCACTACTTTCTGCAATCCCCGCCATGACCCTTCAAGTGTTTTAAAGGTATCTTCCTGCATAATGGCTGATAATTGTTTTGACATGACCGCATCTATACCAGCTACTGCCTTGGCTATAGTTTGGCCTACATTTTTATCCCACACTAAACTACCTTGTAGCGCTTTGGTGGTCAGTGCAGAAAGCAGCTCTTTGGTTGTATCAACTGGGGTCTGCAAAGTCGCTTCTAAAGCTCTATCTAATAAACTCTCTTGGGTAGTGGTGGCTTCAGCAGCCCCTTCTTTAATTTGATCTAGGTCTGTCATTACGCTTCTCCTGTTTCAGAATTCACACCCAGCTCTTCACTCAAAGACTTAACAAGATTTTGGTCCTGTAAAATTTCTTTGAGTATTTTCTCCAAGTCCCTCGAACGATCAGCTTTTGACATTAAGGTCATGAGCTGCTCCCGAGTTTTGGCAAGCTCTTGTAATACTGGTATTTTTTGTACGATTGCATCTGGCTCAAAGTCTTTCATGCTACTAAAAGTTAGATCAACTTGAATCTCAGAATCATCATCCTGCAGCTTATTGTCGACCTTGTAACTTAATGCTGGGCTAAGCTTTTTAATTACGTCATTGAAGTTATCTTTATCAACCTGATAAAAAGTACGATCTTCAAGCGCCTCTTTGTCTTGGCGTTCACCAGAGTAATTTCCGACCATACCGATCACAAATGGGAGCTCTTTAGTTTGAACGGCGCCATTGGTTTCTACATCATAAGTAATACTTACACGGTTTTTACTAACTCGTTTTTGCTGTGCATTAAGAGCCATATTCATTTCTCCAACAAATTAATGTTATAAGTTTGCCTTTGACGTTAAAGTCGCCTTCGCTAAATCAAAGCCAACAGTGTCGCCTTGTTTAATGGTTCCATCTGCTTCTTCGAGATAATGTTTAATCGAAACAGTGACATAGGCAATACTAAAATTTTCGGCAGGCCTTTCAGAGGCTGCTAAACTATAATGGGACAAGCGAGCGCCTGTTAGTGTGATGATTAGTGAAGGCACCATGCCTTTACCTTCTCTATCGCTTTTGGTGACGATGAGTTCGATCGTTTTTCCGTCAGCACCTGGCGCGAAAAACAACGTTTGCAGATAAGCACTCGCCCCATCGCAGTCCCTAGAGACTTCGATATTAGAAAAACTAAAAGATCCCATCTCTCCAGATGTTGCGGCACCAACTTCAATATTAATGTCTCGTGATAAACCAAAGTTCATGTGATCAACTGGCATCCAGCCTTTTTTACCACCGATATCCTCCAATGTTGCAGAGCCTTTCACTTCTTCTAATTTATCTATTCGTAAATATACATTTGCCACAGGCAATACTCCTTTTAATGGTTACTTAAAGTGTAAACGAGGCGATTTTTGGAGTTTCACTAACACCCTCAAGCAGAGGCTTTTCGCCTACATTTTGGGTAGTGTCTTGTGCAACTTCAGTCGTCTCTTGGGTTAAATTAGGCACCAGCGTTTTTGCCGCTAGGTTAATCGGTAAGATAGGAAGAACAGGGGTATTTTGAGGTGTTGATCCTTGTGCATAACCTGCACTTTCTAGACCTGTCATCAAAGACATCTTTGCTAAGCCCTGACTGTCCTCATGCAATATTTCGGTATAAAGCTCGAGGGCCGACATATCACCCCAACGAGCTGCCCTATCCAATAAACTGTGCAGCGGCGAATGGGGCTCAGTTTGACGAAAGAAATGAGCCAGGTTGGCCAATTGAGCCAGTGCCTGCTTTCGGCTTAGAACATTTACGTCTGCACCATCAGACGTACCCAGAGGCAACTGAGCTTCAGGGGCCAGCCCCTCGGCTAGTGGAATTTCTGCATCTGAGGCATCTATATTTTGCTCTAGTTGTTGGCCCGGCCAATTAAATGGAGTGCCTTCAGTAAGCACCTTAAACAGCCGTATCATGTCTGAGATTAAGCGCTTAAAGGGAGACACCGAAGGTACTTGGACTCCATATAAACTAGCAAAGGCTTTTAAGTCAGCTTCCAAATTTGGGATCACTAATGTAATACTTACCAAGGCCTCAACTTGTGCGCTAACGTGTTCTAATTGTTCACTTGTCGCTGCTTGCATCAAAGCTTTCAAATGAGTCAAGTCGCCTGTTTTCTCTGCTAGCAAAAATCCACCATAAGTTAGGCCTTTGACCAACTCAAGATTCACTAGAGGCACATGCAGTAATCCAGTGCCATCAACTTGCCCAAATAACTGTAAAAATGACCGCAATTTCAATTCAGCTAATACGGCACCTTTCTCAGCCTCAGTATCACCTGTCACTTTGTCGTCTGGTAAAATAGGCTGCAGTTCATCAAAGCCATCATGCACCAGAGATTGCAAGGCAGTTAACGCTTGTGAAAGCTGAATCAGAGGGTTCGAACTGTGCAGCTTAGAGGCCACATGCCAGCAATAAACTTCGAGATCCTTTGACACATCAACCAAAGTCTTGTGCGTAAGTTCTTCCAGGGCTTTCCAACAAATTTGATTCTTTTCACGCAGATCGTTATCCAACAAAGTATCTGGTGTTTCTGATACTTGGCGGTACGCTGCTTGTGCTGCATTAAAGGCATTACGAAGAGCCCGATAGACTGATCGGTCGCCTTTCAGATAAACACCCATGGGGTTGTCACCAGCAATTGGCTTATTAAGTAATTCGATCATTCAATAATATTCCCTGTAGCCAACCACTGAAGTGTTGGGTAACTCAGCCCTATGATTGGCCACCCACGTGGAATGTTGGTGGCACTCCTAGTGTTACCATAAAATATGTGCATATCCGAAATTCCTGCGACTGGGCGCATTTACATCTTCTCCAGAGCCAACCACTTGCCCATTGCTATTGCTTGCGCTAGTTCGTCTATATTGATTAAAAATACATTTAATTGCTGTCGGTCTTGCGCATTTACAATCAACTGACTAATGGCTCCTAAAAGAGCATGCGCATGCAAAAAAGCAGGTGGCAATACTATGGGGCTGTCAGCCTCCCCTATACTTCCTCCCCCACTCCACACTACCGCCAAACACAACCATCCCAAGGCACATCGACTGCCTAAAGCTTGAGCCCATTGCATCAATACTTGGCGCAGTCGTTCTATGGGCTCAAGAATCCACTGCCTAACCAAATCTAATACTTCAACCTCTTGACTATTTAAGGACGATACTGAAAATTTATAACAGGCTAACGCCCAGCAAACTCCCTCCCTAACTGGCAGCGCATGAGAAACGTACGATATATAACCCGCGAGATCACCGCTTTCTAATAAACATTTCATAGCAGCTTCAGGGGGTAACTGTGTTAATCCCAAAGTCAGCACACCGTCACTGGCTTGATAACGCGATAAAATTTCAGCTGAATTGTTATAAGGAATCTTTTTCAACATTATCAATCTCAATTAATCTGGACCATGCCACCTTGCATTTTTAGCATCCCCCCACCCCCAACTTCTGTCATTGCACCTCCTTTTATTGAGGTTTTGGTAGAGCCATTTATATCCAATTGCATACCCTTAAGTGCCAGCTTTGTCTCAGCTGTTATATCAGCTTTAAGGCCATCAATGAGGACTGCACCAGTGGCTTTAAGTGTAATTTTTGGTGCACTTATCTCTAAACCAGAGGCGCTCATTTTTAGCTGAGTTTGCCCTACTTGCATAATTATTTTCGAGCTTGCTGTTATCTCTATGGTTTTAGCATTAGCCGAAAACTCTTCACCAATGTCTAACTTTAAATTTTCTGCCTTGACCGTGGTGTTTTTCGCTACATCAACATTCAGGTGGTCTTTCAATTTGATGTCTGTGGCGCCAACTACTGAAACATCACAGGTATCATCAATATTGTATTGCGCCTGATTATTTACCTGCACATGGAAGTCTTTGCCTGCGTATATATTGAGCTGTTCATTATCCGCTTTATCATCAAATTCAATCCGATTCGAAGGCCCTTTTAACTTAGTTACAAGACCTGATTTTGTAGAATTTTTACTGCCCACTGGTGGTTTATTTTTTGCATTGTAAACTTGGCCTGTAATAACCGGCTGATCTGCATCTCCATGTAAAAAAGACACCAGAACTTCATGCCCTACCCGAGGTAAGAACTGACCTCCATAGCTTTTCCCAGCAAAAAACTCTGCAACTTTGATCCAGCAGCTTGTGTCTTTTTTATCATTACTTTGATCCCAAAAAAACTTAACCTTTACCCGGCCTTCTGCGTCACTGGCAGGCTCCCCGTCATTGCCTCCCACTACAACCGCATTATGTACGCCAGAAATCCGGGGTTTATTTAGTTTTGGAGGGTAAATGGGCAGGTTGGAGGGTATTGCTTCAAACTCACATTTGTACCTATTAGCACTGTCAGCGATGACTGACAATTTGCTAATACGATAGTCGCCAGACATACCTCTTACTTTATTAGCTGCCACGTTAATTTCTTGCCCCATAAAAAGAGCTGGGCATAGAGTATTGGCAGATATTTTCCTTGTCGGTGTGGCTAATTGTCCAGCATGCACAGCCAGAGCATTGCCTTTAAGTACATATTCGTCAGCAGACTGAAACTCCACTACAGATGGGTCACCTAAAATAGCCCGCGCCGTATTAACTTTCGAGTTCTTAACCAATTGTTGGGCTTCTTGAGAATGATATGTAGCTAGACTCACTTTTTGTGCCGACATGAGCATACTGAAGCTCAAACCCATTACCTGCAAACGACCTGGGTCAATATTGTTCTGATCCGTGAATTCAATTTTTTTGCTTGTAGAAGGCAGTGGCTTAGATGCATCATGCACCACCATGGTATCGAGTTTCTGTCCATCACCAAAATAAAATACCAACCCATCTTCTGATAAAATGCGAGTGACAAAGTCAAAGTCGTTCTCATTATATTGAATACACATTTGGCGCTTGTAGGTGACGGTGGATGATTTTAGGTTAAATCTTGGTAAGCCATTTCGCACTAATACCTGTTTGAAAATTTCAATCGACGTTTTGTGTTGATAAACTGCACTCGTAGAACTGTATTTAAGAGTGACTAAACTTGGCTCAACATCTAAATTTAGCATCTCTTTACCTGATGCGCTGACTACCTGTTCGATTTGCGTAATAATGCCAAAAAATGAACGTGGTTTCTCTTGATAATTTTGGTATGGGTCAATTAACTCTATCGTAACTTCTCTTGCAACATAGCTTTCAAGAGGTTCATTTGTATAGCCAATTTGGATGCGATAACAGGGGAGTTGTGACATCGTTTCATCACATCGCAACTCGGCTACGGGCTGCACCTCCATACCTTGTATATGCGCTAAGGCACATGCTGATTTCCCTAATTTATCCAAAATAATTCCATGCAAAAATAACCAAATACAAAGTCTTTTCAGTGACTAAGCCGATCACAAACACGCTGAACACTATGATCTGTCAGTAATCCCTTCCCATGAAAAAATTCTGTTACAGAGAGTTAATGCTGTTAAAAAGTTCACGACAAATAGAGCGCACAGGCCCAAGTGAACTAATGGTGATTTAAACGTTAGTTCAAATTAGTGTAAGTTAGTGAATACGTAAAAACCACTGCATATAACCCCCAATTTAGTGGTTTGAGGTAAATCACTATAGATGTGAAACTTAGATTAAGGGTAATCAAATGAATACCTCTTCATTAAATTTTGGTACCATTTATATCGAGAAACCGACTTGATATGTGGGTTAATTGGCTCATTGCTAAGAAAATTTTCTTGATTTTTTGTAGGCTTGGTGCGCAAGACCATTCTAATCCTCTCCATTAATGGACAGCATGAAAATGGTCTTTTGATGCGATAACTAGGATGTTACTTTTGATTGCAATACAGGATTTGAGGCAGTTTGTTCTGATCCGCGAGAGGTGACCATATAGACCCCTCCTAATATCACCATAATCACTCCAAAAAGTGACATTGAAAGTGGCGAGTTACCATTTAAGAATAATAGGTAAGCGATAACTGCAGGGCCCGCAACATGACCAAAGCGCTCGAGGAATACATAGGTCGCAGCGACTTGCTTTACGCCTTCTTTGCGGGATACATCAGTATTATTAATATGTGACATCACTGGCGCAGCCAATAGTCCATTAGATGCGCCTAGTGCAATAATTGCTATGTAAAATATTACTATACTGCCTGCCATGCCCGCCTCAATAAACTGTCCTGATAACCACGCTAGTGGCTCCATTCCAGTCATTAAGTGGCTGTAATTACTGTCTTGATGACTCACTAAGCCTACCACGGCAGTGGCCAAGCCTCCCAGCATAGCACTGAGGATCAGCGCTTTTCTTGACATGCCAGGACCATCAACCACCCGCGACACATAACTAGTAACAACCATACTCGATATATAGTAAAACATCAGCATAAGACCTACATCATCTGCCTTGAAGCCTTGGCCAAACATAATAAGAGGAATCGCAAACACGACAACTCCTGCAATCGACATTTTCCCGACTATACCGACTAATGTTAAAGTTCTAATGAATTCAGCATCACGCATAACCCTAGTAATACTAAAGCGTAATTTTTGCCACGGATGCTCATTTTTTTCTGTCAATGCTCGATCTAGCTTGCCTGTGATCAAATCAGGATGTGGTACAAGACTCCACAGGTAAGCTATAGATAGCAAACTGATAACCGAACCAAGTAAGAATATACTGCGATATTCAATATAGGCGTATAGCAGAGCACCGATCGCAGTGCCTGCAATCATTGCAGCATTGCGGCCTACGACTTTAACTGCATGACCACGGCTGCGCTGAGTTTTAGGGGTTATCGCCATTACATATGACTGAAGGCCAATCAAAAACAGGCCTTGCCCGATGCCTGACAGAATGCGCGCAATAATAATCAATATATAATCGTCACTAAAAAATATCAGCAACATGCCAAAGAATTCGGCGATGAAACCAAGCACCATCATCTTTTTCAAATTGCCCCACTCTGCGTACTGGCCTGCGGGTATTAAGACCAAGGCAAAAACCAGGTAATATAAAGTAAAAGGCAGGGATGCGGTGGCGTAGCTATAAATACTTTCATCAGCAATATCAGCAATCATCTTAGGTAAAAAAGGCACGAACAAGGCGTTGGCCAGTACAATCATAAAGTAAGCTGGCTGGATGAGGTTTAAGCCTGTTTCAAAATTAAGTTTAGGGAGTCCCTTGACTTTACCCTTGGCTTTTTTATCAAACCTCTCTAGCAAAGAGGTACCCGCGTTGAGGAAGATAAAGGCGATCAATGCACAGGCGATAAAGAGCACTACAAAAGCTTTTGTACTTGATAAAAAAGTGCGCAAAAAGGCATCTGTTTGTATATTGACTGCGACTCTAAAGCCTAAAGCCTCACCTTGCTCGGTGCCCAGTTGGTTAATATACTCAGAACTATTAGGCACCATTTGGTAATGCTTACCAACTTGAGCAGAGTCAGTGTGAGCAATATTTATATCGCCTTTAATCAGAGCAATTGCAGCAATGGTTGGGTTTCCTGCCTTATATTCACCCAACATTTGATCAATCCCTGATAAATCATCAAGATTAATCCCCACATCCGTGACTGTTGTCAGTCTCTGCACCATTGAATCAGACATGGCTAGAGTTGTTGCGTTGGCGCCAGATTCATAAACGCTATACACCGTTTTACTTATCAATACAGACAGTGCCAGATAACAAAATATATAGGCTATTTTGAAGACTCTAGAGCGGTTTAGTTTGCTTGCACCTAATAGTTCATAGGCGATGACGATAAACAAAAATAGTAGTGACAAACCAATAATAGCCTGGAAAGGCAGCTCAAACTGTTTATTCAACTCTGCGATTGTCTGTTCTTTATTCGCCTCTACCAGCACAGCTCCAACTGGACCAAACTTACTATTTAGAATTTGTTTGATGACATAACTCTGCTCGGATTCAAGGCTCTCACCTGCTGGGAAATTAAAATCCACTGGATTATCATAATAGGTGCGCAAGCGCTGGTTAATTTTGACTAAAGCCTCTTCACTGCCATCAGTAGATTCAAAAAATATGATGTCACCCGACAGATCAATCACACGTATATTTTCAATACTGCTGTCAGATTTTAGTAACGCAGACGCAATGGAGCGAAAGCCTGAAAACTGTTCAATGGGAAGGCCGGCATTTAAATAGCCATCAAATCCTGTCTTCACAATTTCGCCTTGCGCTGCTAGTTTATTCAGCTGAAAAGGCAGGTATTTAAGTTTGGCTTCGTTATAGCCAATATAAGTGAGCAGGGTTAATATGCTGAGTACAATTACCAGCATCGGAATACAATAACGGACATTTTGCAGTCGTTTTAACATAGGAATAACCCATCAAATTTTGTATAACAAAAATCTACACTAGGCACTGGTGAAGTTTAAAACCATTCAAGGTTGCACATTTTGACCAAAGGAACGCACTAGTTCACCGTTATAGTCATAGACAAAAGATGCGCCTTCTAAAAAGGTAAAGGGTATTTTTAAACCTAGTTCTCGCGCCACCTTAAAATTTAACGCAATATCAGGGGGAGTCACTACACCGACTTCAAGATCACCTGGGTTTTCTTTATCTCTTAAAATGCGCAGTGCATATATCGCCGCTAGGTGCGCATTGTTGCGCCGGTCAATACCAATGGCAACCACGGCACTCTCGCCGCCCACTTTTACAGCATTTGGATTAGTCGAGACTAGGGCCACGCCTGTTGAGTGCTGGCTGACGATATCTAGGTTTGAGAATATAGCCGTACTACTGGTGACCCAAACCAAACTGTTATTAAGGGTTGGATCAATTTCACGGAGTAAGTCCATTGCATTAGGTAAGCTTTTTTCTAATTGTTCCCTAGCCTCATCCCTACTGTCGACAGTCACGTCGATAACCCTTATACCCTGGCCTATCATGGCTTTTCGAAAGGGCTTTACTTCCGTTGCCACTACTTGTTTATGGTTGCGATTGTAAAGTAAGACTACATGTTTGAGCTTGGGGTTAAGTTGGAACAAGTAATTTAGCTGAATGTCCATTGGAACATTCAATGTAGTAGTTGCTATATTGGTGCCTGATCCTTCGGTATAAGACTTCACTTGGCCAAGTGTTACAGGGTCTTTATTAATAGAAGTGACGACGGGCAAAGGTCCGTTTGTATAGTATTTATGGACTAATGCAGCCGACTCAGAACCCATTGTGAAGACCAAATCAAAGCCTTGGGATTGCGCTTGCTTCAATAGTGCTCGTCCTACCTCTTCACTGCCAGCAATATTAACAACTTCAAACTCAGCAGCATATTTCTCTTGAAAAAAGACCTCAAGGAGTTTATTTAAAGCAAGTTTATAACTACCCGATTTTTTTGCGACGATAACCAGAATTTTTTTAGGCGTAGAGTCAGTTACCGCTATACTTGATTTAACGAACAGCCGAGCTGGGTCATAGCTCTGAATGTGCCCAGACCAATTTTTTTTATTTACATCCGAAAAAACCATCCAATTGATATTGGCATTAGCAGCAGCAAAGGGACTATTTGCAGCCCAAACTCCGATAGTAAGTAGGCATACTAGCCAAAATTTACTTTTGGCTGTCTGCTTGGGTATTACTTTAAAAAAATTGATCGATTTCAATATATTGGGGGTCCTAAAAATTAATCAAAAAACATCTTTGAACTAGGGCAAAAAACGTCAACTCAGTCGTCCTTGCATCATCTTATTTTGTTAATTCGCCTTAGACATAGAAGCCCACTAGCGCATGCATCTATACACTTAACTGAAAAATCAAGCACACGGCACTGCATGCTGTTGCCAGTGCCAAATAGGATTAATGAAGGTATGTACGAACCTCACCCCGACTGGTTTCATTTCAAAGAGTCTAATGGCATGAATCGATAAGATTTTTAATTCCATCCAAGTTTTGATGCTATTTATGTAATAAAGATGGATAGGGTTGAAGTAATAGTACTATTTGCTTTGTTATTTTAAAGTTAGGAATTATCTAGATCCACTGCATATAACCCTTTTTTTGCAGTGATGGACTGGTCACAGCAGAAATGTCAGGCATAACCATGTTATTGGCTGTGTACACCCGAAGGAGTGAAAATGACTTTGATGATTGTGATATGTCTGTGAGGCTTCTGGTAATGCAGATTATCAATCCTCTACTGACGCTGGAATCGCAGACACTAAACACCCTTTGACACCCTTTGACACCGAGTTAAAAGGCTTTAAGTATATAATTTATATAGAGACTAAATGAAATTGGCTCTGGTAAAAATAGATGAACATCATCTTTTAAAGTTACGATTTATTAATAATGCCCAGATAAGCGACTCAAAAATCTACCGTAATCTACTCCAACCCTATGCAACGGCTCACATCATGTCAAAAGGTATCAGAAAAGCTTCATCAAACCTAAAAAACTCGACAGAAACCTCCTATACCAATACGTACATTATCTTACTGATTAATTCAGCTTGATAAGCATAATAAGTGATACCAAAATTTAGCTAGACCTTATCAGTTTCGAAAACTTTAAACTAAGTACATGTCTATAGTTATAAATGCCTAAAAAAGCAAAAAAGGAAGAGGTATAAGCAGTATATAAGTCAAAAAAAGGGGGTATAAGCAGTATATAAGTCAAAAAAAGGGGGGGTATAAGCAGTATATAAGTCAAAAAAAGGGGGTATAAGCAGTTTATAAGTCAAAAAAGGGGGTATAAGCAGTTTATAAGTCAAAAAAGGGGGTATAAGCAGTGGTTTTTGTTAAAACAGTTTATTAAGATGTAAAACAACCAAAAGAATTTACCAGATGATCAATTTTTGAACACATAAAAATAGCATGTTTGCAGATATTGAACACCTATATCAAACTGACGTTAAATGATTTCAGTTATGGTTGGGTCAATTTCAAAACATTATATATTGTTGTCAAAGATGCTTATGAGGCTGCAAGGTATACAAAAATCTATGCTCAGTTTGAATGCGATCACAGCAATATATAATTTGTATATTCGTTAGTTCCTCGCTGCCAAGGACTTTGGGGGTCACAAAAATAAACTGGCATGTTAGTTTTTTGAGTAAACTCAGTATGTTTAGCGAGTCCCATTCCCCTAACTTGGGGTAGTTCGATTTAGAGCATGGATTAAATTGTTGACAATCCTACAATGTTGGAATAATCTCTTAAGTTCTTAAACTGATAGTACCAACAGGAGATAACAAATGTTTTCAAATCATGGAAATCAAACTGCTAACTATTTTCTCCTCTGCTACTTTTGCAATCCTGCGCTCTATTTATATTTGTCGAGAAATTGCCTAACTTGGATGCTCTCCACAGGACCTTTGCCCCAACTCTCAAGGGCCACCATCAGGATTTTAATCCCTATTTATTGTACCTTGGTTGCCATTACAGTTTTGACTTTAAGAATAGTTTGGCAATCTAGTCATAACAAAATTAGACACGTCTAGGCCAATTGTCAGGGTTCTTGTCGCGGGAATAAAAAAGTCTCATCAAAGTCAGACTGTTGAAAGGGTATAAAAGAATCCTCTCTCACAGGAACACTTAAAATTAGGAGTAGCAAGCGTGGAAAATAACAGTATTTCAAAAAAGGGCTCCAAACTGAGATGTCGGTCTATGGCTTGGCATAAGCAAGCCAATTGGCACTGGTCTATTGTGTTCACCTATAACAACTCAAGCCGAAACCCTACTTGGGCAAGAGGTGATGTCTTTGGATACCAGCACCTAAAGGTAACCAATGCATTGAAACGGGCCACTAAGTCCGCTTGCAAACTTTATAAATTCATAGCCCAGTTAGAAAACATTAAGGGTACAAATCAATGGAATTAACAGAAGTAGAGGAAGCAAAAGAAACATTAAAAGCAGCAGATGTTGAATTTGGAAAAAAAGTTAGAAAAATAAGAAAATTTATACATTTATCTCAAGAAAACCTTGCTTATAGAGCAAATATAGACAGAACTCACATGGGCCACATAGAACGCGGTAACGTCAGCCCTAGTTTAAGAACGATGAATCAGATTGCACTTGCACTTGGTGTAACATTAAACCATTTGTTAGATGAATCTCACAAAACCCAATTGACTCACATCGACCATTGGCAGCATCTTTTCCCATAACGCCCCTTCTGGTTGCGCACCTTACCTTTTTTTAAGTAACTAAGTTGAAACACTTGACGTTGCTGCAGTGAAGCTCTCCAAGGGTTAATAAAGAACCAATACTTTCGGACAGCCCATTTCTTCATGCCTAAATACTGTCAGCATGCTACAGAATTCACCTCAAGGTTAAATAGTATGTGGCTCAGGTCGCTTTAATAGATAAAAACTAGCAGCAGCGATTAAGCAGGCTATGCCCGCCAGCATAAATGATGGAACATAACTACCTAGCATGTCACGACTGACACCAGCGCCATAAGCCATTAAGCCGGCCGCCACATGATGTGCAGCAAAAATCCAACCAAAAATAGCAGGCCCCATCTCTCGACCAAACTCGTTCACCGTAAGTTTGACCGTTGGTGGCACTGTGGCAATAAAATCTAAACCATAGACGACGGCAAAAATGGTGAGCATGGCATAGGATGGGTCGGAGCTCACTAGCCAAATCAGCCCTAAACCCCGCAGTCCATAATAAAAAAATAATAGCCATCGATTATCATATCGGTCAGACAACCAACCTGAACCCATGGTGCCTATTAAATCACTGACTCCAATCACTGCTAACAGCCAAGCCGCGGCGGCAAAGGGCACCCCCAGATCCCCACAAAATGGGACAATATGAGCCTGCGTAATACCGTAAGAGGAAATGCCACAAATGGCAAAAGTCACCGCTAACACCCAAAACACCCAGCTTTTAACTCCTAATGCCAATGCGCTAAATGACAAAGCCACAAAATTGCTTGTATAGGGTGCAGGTACAGGGGCCACTTGCTGTTCGCCAAAGCGAGGCAAGTTAATGTCTTCAGGTCGGTCATGAGCAAAAAAGTAAAACAATACAAGGCTGAGGATACAGCCCACGGTTGGGATAGCCATGGCTAGACGCCATCCATAGGCTTCGCTAATCATGGCTGCCAGAGGCATAAATATCAACATACCCGTGGCCGTTGCACCCATCATAATACCCAGCACCAGCCCTTGCCTGTCTGTGAACCAACGTGATGCGACAACAGAAGCCAGTTGCATTGCAGTAAGGCCGGGGCCTATCCCTAATAGGAACCCCATACCTAGCCAAAGTTGCCACTTTTGGGTCGTGGTGATGGATAATACTAAGCCAATGATTAATAGTATGCCCGACAAACCCACCATACGGCGTGGCCCATAACGCATCATCAAACCCCCTGCGAAAGGTGCAGACAACCCAAATAAAGCCATACGCAGTCCCGTTGGCGCGGCTAACTCGCCAATACTCCAGCCCAAATCCTCAGCCATAGGCACAATTAAGACACTGGGCACCCCTACTGCTGAAGTGGCAAAGAGCGCATTCACGAAAGCTAACGCCACCATGACCCAGCCAAAA
>Ga0209405_1000282_pt1 | contig 44221 bp, 45 predicted proteins | sample COGITO_mtgs_1105_6_FD_184803 | JGI IMG/M metagenome (GOLD analysis project Ga0209405, IMG submission 184803) | Pelagic marine microbial communities from North Sea - COGITO_mtgs_110516 (SPAdes) (version 2) | ecosystem: Environmental > Aquatic > Marine > Epipelagic ...
AACATCGGGTTTGCCAGCCTCAAATTGCTCGAGGCGGCGGGATGCGATGTATATGTGCCCGAGGCACAGACATGTTGCGGGCAACCTGCGTTCAACAGCGGTGATGATGCAACGACCCGCGCCATTGCGAAACAGATCATCGAAAACTTTGAACAGTACGATTACGTCGTTGTGCCCTCTGGGTCTTGCGCCAGTATGATCCGAACGCATTACAGCGACGTTTTCGGGGCTGACGATCCACTGGCGGAGCGGCAAACGGCCTTGTCGGCCAAAACGTGGGAAATCCTGAGTTTTCTGAGTGACGTCATGCAGTATCAGCCGCAAGACGTGCAATACGATGGCGTCGCCACCTATCACGACAGCTGTTCGGGATTGCGCGATTTGGGTGTGCATGATCAACCCAGACAAATGCTGGCCGAGGTCAGCGGTCTGAAACTTGCCGCATTGAAAGACAACGATGCCTGTTGTGGGTTTGGCGGGACGTTTTGCGTTAAATACCCGGACATTTCTAACGCGATTGTGACGGACAAAGCGCAGAACATTGCCGATACGGGGGCCGACACGCTCTTGGCGGGCGACCTTGGGTGTCTGATGAATATGGCGGGCAAACTCTCGCGCGACCGTCACAAGGTAAAAGCATACCATACGGTCGAGGTTCTGGCCGGCATGGCCGATGACGGCGGTATTTGTGGGGATGGCGGATGATCCAGACGTCTGATCGTTTCAAGGAACACGTCGCGCGCGCCCTGACGGATACCAACCTCAAGGTTGCGCTTAATCGCACCACCAGCCTGCTGCAGACCCGTCGCAAACAGGTGGTCGAGGAATACGCGGAATATGACGAGGCCCGCAAACGCGCGCAGGCCATCAAGGATCACACGCTTAAACACATGGCCCACTACCTCGAGATGTTCGAGGAGAACGCAACCGCGCAAGGTGCAATTGTGCACTGGGCCAAAACCCCGGACGAAGCGCGCCGGATCGTTGCCGATATTTGCGTAAAAGCCGAGGCTAAGACAGCCACGCGCGTCAAATCCATGTTGGGCGAGGAAATCGGGATCGCCGATGCGTTGAAAGATGCAGGTGTCGAACGGATTGAAACCGATTTGGCCGAACACATCATCCAATTGGCCGAGGATCCGCCGAGCCACATCGTCATGCCCGCCATGCACAAGACCCACGAACAGGTCGCGACCCTGTTTGATGACAAACATGGTGTCGCACCGGACAGCCATGACATCCCCGACCTCGTTGCCTCTGCCCGTCGCGAATTGCGCCAGAAATTCCTGAGCGCGGATGTCGGCATATCCGGGGCCAATTTCCTGATCGCCGAAACGGGTGCGATTGTGACCGTCACGAACGAAGGCAATTCCGAACTGACCTGCACACCGCCCAAGGTGCACATCGTCACGGCTGGTATCGAAAAGATCATTCCCGGCATGGATCATGCCAGCGTGTTCCTGCGGCTTTTGGCACGCGCCGCAATAGGGGCGGAAATCACGCAATACACTACCTTCTACAACGGTCCAAAACGGGACGGCGACGCGGATGGTCCCGAACAGTATCACATCGTTCTGGTCGACAATCATCGTACGGACATGCTGGGCAGTGACTTGCAACCGATGCTGCGGTGTATTCGCTGCGGGGCGTGCATGAACCACTGTCCGGTCTATGCGGCTGTTGGGGGTCATGCGTACGGTGCCGTATATCCGGGTCCAATGGGCTCTGTGTTGACGCCTGCACTGTCGTCGCTTGAGGCGGCCAAGGATCTGCCAAATGCCTGTACCCTGAATGGGCGCTGCAAAGAAGTTTGCCCGGTCAACATTCCTCTGCCGGACATGCTACGCAATCTTCGTGCGCGCCAATGGGATGCCAAACTGGTGTCGCCGGTCGCAAAGACGGCGCTTGGCGGTTGGGGATACTTGGCGCAGCGCCCAAAGTTGTATCATTTGGTGGTTGGGCTGACTGTGCATGGAATGCGGGCCTGGGCCTTTGGGCGCAACCGGATCAAACGCATGCCCTTTGCCGGGGGATGGGTGAAACACCGCGATCTGCCGCGCCCGGAAAAGGGCAGCTTCATGCAGCAATACAACGCCTCCAAACACGGGATCGGAAGAAGATCATGAGTGACCGCGCTGCTATCCTTCAGTCAGTGCGGAGCGCAAGCCGCGCGCTGGACACATCCGCCGCCGACATCGCGGCAGAGGCCGCAGCACTGGTCGCAGATCGTACGGGCGTTCAACCGGGTTTTGATGGGGTTCCCCTGACAGATCGGTTCGTGGCCAAGGCGACATCGGAACGGGTGACCGCGACCGTAGATCACGTTGCAGGGTTCGATGGCGTGCCGGGTGCCGTTCAGGCCTATCTGGCGCACGTTAAACGCAGTGGGCCGATCTGTGTGCAAAGTTGCGCGGAACTGGATGGGCTGAATTGGACAGGGATGGAACGGGGTGCGACCCTGCAAGAGGACGGCGGATGCGCTGTGACCTGTGCAGAATACGGGATCGCCGAAACGGGGTCGGTTGTGTTCCGCTCTGGCGCGCACCAACCCATTTTGACGAACTTCCTGCCGCTGCACCATATCGTCATCCTGCGCACCAGTACACTGCTCGCCTATCCAGAAGACCTTTGGGCGCACTTGGGCGGGCGGGACGCGCCGCAATCCCGGCTGTTGACAATTGTCACAGGCACCAGCGGCACAGCAGATATCGAGGCACGCAATGTGCGGGGTGCCCACGGGCCAAAGCATATGCATATTGTGATGGTGGCGGACTGACTTAGCGGACGGTATCGTATGGCTTCCAGTGCTGTTTACTACAACAGCACACCACCATCCGCGTCATCACCGCTTGCGTCCTGCAGCGCGGCATAGTTCAGAACGACAATCGTTTTGCGGCCGGAAAAATCGATCACACCCTCTTTTTTCAAGGCATTGAACTGGCGGCTCACGGTTTCAAGGGTCAGGCCAAGGTAGTTGGCAATCTGATCACGGGTCATCTCCAGCATCAGAAGCTTGGCGGGGTCATGTTCTCCGGGATGGGATCTGCGGGCAAGCATTTCGATAAAGGTGGCAATCTTTTCACGGGCTGTCTTGCGACCCAGCAACAGCATCCAGTCGCGCGCGGCATCCAACTCGTCCAGCGCCAATTCCATAAGGCGTTGGGCGATATGGGGCACGTCTCGGATCAACGCTTCAAAACGTTTGCGATCAAAACAGCACAGGGTCAGATCAACCGTTGCCGTCACATCAAAATCGATCTGGGACCGCCCCGGGCGACCAATGAAATCAGACGGCAACAAGAGGCCGACCATTTGCGTGCGGCCATCCTCCAGGGTCTTGGTCAAGGTGGCGACACCGCTGACAACCGACGCCACAAATTCCAACGGCTCGCCGCGCCACAACACGGGATCGCCCGCTTTGTAGGACTTGTAAAACTTGATGCTATCAAGCAGCGCAAACTCATCCGCATCGCATCGCGCACAAACTGAACGATGACGAATTGGACATTCATTGCACTGTATAAGGTGATTTTCTGACGCGGGCATACGGCGTGATCTACATCAAAGAGGCCAGTGATAATGGGTGATAACCTATCAAGATGACACATCTGGATCAACTGCGTTCACACGGGCTGTTTGACGCGAAGGTGCCGCGGTACTCAAGCTATCCTGATGCCAGTCATTTTGAAAATGGCGTCGGTCAAGTGAACCAGTCGGATTGGTTGCACGCAATTCCGCGTAGCGATGAGATTTCGGTATATATCCATATTCCGTTCTGCAAGCGTCTGTGCTGGTTCTGTGCCTGCCGGACCCAAGGGACCAAATCATCGCGCCCGGTAAACGCCTATGTTGAATACCTGCGCAAAGAAATTCGAACAGTGCGCAGCATCTTGCCCGTCGGAGTGCGTATGGGGCGGCTGTATCTCGGGGGCGGGACGCCAACGATCCTGTCGGCTGAAACGATGTCCATACTTCTGGACGACCTATTCGGGGCCTTTCCCAAAAGCGACGCATTCGAATTCTCGGTCGAAATCGATCCGACCGATGCCAAGCCCGCAGTTCTGGGGACGCTGATCAAATACGGTTTGAACCGGGCTAGCATCGGCATTCAGGATTTCGCGCCCAATGTCCAAAAGGCAATGGGGCACACCCAGTCCTTTGCAGACACCAAAAATACCGTCGATTTTCTGCGTGAAAACGGGGGTGCGGCAATCAACTGTGATCTGTTGTATGGGCTGCCGCATCAAACACTGAGCAGTTTTGAACAGACACTGGATCAGGTGTTGTCACTGAATCCTGACAGATTGTCCGTGGGCGGTTACGCGCACGTGCCGTGGGTGTCCAAACGACAGGCGATGATCAAAGAGTCCGACCTGCCAACACCCGAAATGCGATATGCTTTGGCATCCCTGACCAAGGACGTGCTTGCGGCCAAAGGGTACGAAGCAATCGGGATGGACAATTATGCTCGTCCCGGCGACAGCCTGTGTCAGGCCCAAAAAAACGGGTCTGTGCGGCGCAACTTTCAAGGGTACACAGATAATCAATGCGTCACGCAGATCGGTATCGGTGCTTCGGCGATTTCCAAATTCAGGCAAGGCTATGTGCAGAACGCAATTGCGACGTCGGCCTATCAGGACCGCATCGACCACACCCATCTGGCAGGGTACAAAGGCTACGTGATGACGCGCAAAGATCAGGTGATCGCAGATATCATCGAGGATCTGTTGTGCCGCTTCAGGTTAAGCAACCGTGTCGGCTTTTTCGATACGGTCGCAGATCAGGCCGTCGTGCGGGCTACAGCCGTCAGTTTGATGCGACGATTCCCAAACGCGTTCTTTATCAGCCACACCGGGTTGCAGATGAACGAATGGGCCAAACCGCTCGCACGGATCATTGCCAATTCGGTTGATGCGTTTTCGCACAGTAACGTGGCCTATTCCGCAGCGATCTAGATGGGGTGGTGATGTTGATATCCATGCCAAACGTTTACTGCAAAGCATTAGAATACAACAGCTATTCAAGGATTTCTTTGAAATTCACGCTGCCGCAACATCGCCGAAAATACCCAGCTACATCGCCATAAACGGAAACTAATGGTGAGCCGTGCAGGGTTCGAACCTGCGACCCGCTGATTAAAAGTCAGCTGCTCTACCAACTGAGCTAACGGCCCCACTAGGCGGCCTACTTAGAAAGGGTGGGCAGTAGGGTCAAGCCGAATCTTTCATGTTTTTCTGCGACATACTGGATTCCTCAAATGCGGAGGGATATATGCGCCCAATGCACAGGACTCCTCCCTCCGATTGGCCCTTCATGAAGATGCACGGGCTGGGCAACGATTTTGTCGTTGTGGACGCGCGTGCGCAGCCCGTCGCGCTGTCCGACACGCTGATCCGGGCACTTGCGGACAGGCACCGGGGCGTTGGGTTTGACCAACTGGCTGTGATCAGCGACGGCACTGATCTTACAATCACATTTTACAATGCGGACGGATCGCAATCTGCGGCCTGTGGAAACGCAACACGCTGTATCGCCGCGCGGGAAATGGCGCGGCGCGGGGTGGATGCACTCAGCATTGATGTGACCGGGCGGGGTATGCTGCAGGCTGTGCAAACGCCTGACGGCGGTACAGCTGTCAACATGGGCCACCCGCAAACGGCTTGGCAGGACATCCCATTGGCGCAAGACGTGGATACACTGGCGCTGCCCATCGGTGGCGGGCCTGTGGCCACGGGCATGGGCAACCCGCACTGCACGTTTTTCGTGGATGATGTGCTGGCCATCGATCTGGCGACACGCGGCGCACAGATGGAACATCACCCGCTGTACCCTGAACGCACCAATGTGCAGTTCGCACAGATTATCGGGCCCGACCACATCCGCATGCGGGTCTGGGAACGGGGCACGGGTATCACGCTGGCCTCCGGCTCGTCGTCCTGTGCTGTTGCCGTCGCAGCGGCCCGCAAGGGGCTGACAGGGCGTACAGTGCGCATGGACCTTGATGGGGGTACGCTGCACATCGATTGGCGAGAGGACGGCGTGTGGATGGCCGGGCCGACAGCACATGTTTTTGACGGGGTGCTGACCCAATCGTTTCTGGATGGTCTGACATGACGGCCCCGGTGTTTTCAAACCACGGCTGCCGCCTGAACGCATACGAAACAAAAGCGATGGAGGAATTGGCCGCACAGTCGGGCATGCAGAACGCCGTGGTGGTCAACACCTGCGCCGTGACCGCAGAGGCCGTGCGCAAGGCCCGTCAGGACATACGCAAGCTGCGCCGGGCACACCCGGACGCCAAACTGATCGTCACCGGCTGTGCGGCCCAAACCGAGCCGCAAACCTTCAGCGCCATGGACGAAGTCGACGTGGTGATCGGCAACACCGAAAAGATGCAGGCCAGCACATGGGCAGGGCTCTCTGGGAACTTTGGCACCGAACCGGTGCAGGTCGACGACATCATGTCCGTCACCGAAACCGCAGGGCACCTGATCGACGGGTTCGGCACGCGCAGCCGGGCTTATGTGCAGGTGCAAAACGGATGCGACCACCGCTGCACATTCTGCATCATCCCATTCGGACGGGGCAATTCGCGTTCAGTGCCTGCGGGCGTCGTCGTGGACCAGATCAAACGGCTGGTGGATCGCGGGTTCAACGAAGTGGTGCTGACCGGTGTCGATCTGACCTCTTGGGGGGATGACCTGCCGTCAAAACCGCGACTGGGTGATCTGGTGCTGCGGATTCTGAAACTGGTGCCTGACCTGCGGCGACTGCGGATCAGCTCTATTGATTCGATCGAAGTGGACGATGGCCTGTTGCAAGCCATCGCCACCGAACCACGGCTCATGCCGCACCTGCACCTGTCGCTGCAACATGGGGACGACCTGATTCTGAAACGGATGAAACGGCGGCACCTGCGCGATGACGCAATCCGTTTTGCACAAACGGCGCGGCAGTTGCGGCCTGACATGACGTTCGGGGCGGATATCATCGCAGGCTTTCCTACGGAAACCGACGCGCATTTCGAACAATCGCTGGCACTTGTGACCGATTGCGATCTGACCTGGCTGCACGTGTTTCCCTATTCGCCACGCGCAGGCACACCAGCGGCACGGATGCCACAAGTCGACGGCACCACGATCAAGGCGCGGGCGGCACGTCTGCGCGCGGCCGGGGCGGCACAGGTCGACAAACACCTCACGGCACAAGTGGGGCGTACCCATAGGGTTCTGATGGAAACATCAACGATGGGACGGACAGAACAGTTCACCGAAGTGACCTTCGACCAGCCTCAGCCCGAAGGGCACATTGTCAGCGCCAAAATCAGCGGCCACAGCCAAACACAACTTAGCGCCTGATCAACACCCGTTCTGTTTCAAAACAAACCCGTCGGCGCAGCACGCACCGGGCAGCGCCCCTATGACGGCGACCACCGATCTGACCCACCGATCACGATGCACAACAAAAAAAGCCCCGCCAAAAGGCAGGGCTTCGTTACGCAGCAGCATGTGTGCAGCGCTTATTTCTTGTAGCGTGCCTTGACCGGGGCCCAGATGCGTTTGTTGGTCAGGTACAACAACACGGACAAAACGGTCAAAAACAGGACACCGACAAAACCAGCTTGCTTGCGCGCAACCAGCTTGGGTTCAGCAGTCCACATCAGGAATGCAGACACGTCCTCGGTCAAGTGGTGCAGGTCGGTCGCGTGGCCGTCGGCAAACTCAACGTCATCACCCCACAGTGGCGGGGCCATGGCAATCCAGCTGCCTGGGTACTTGTGCGAACCGTCTTCGTATTTGCACTCTTCCGGGTAACCACCAGCACCGAAGGTCACGTTGTAGTGGCCGTCGAAATCCTCTGGGGCGCAAGATGGCGGGTCTTCGTAACCGTTGAGCAACGAGGCGATGTATTCCGCACCACCGATGCCGTTCATCAACTGGTTGATGCCCAGACCATAAGGGCCGTGGAACCCGGCACGTGCCTTGGCCATCAAGCTCAGGTCAGGCGCTGTTTCCAGACCAGATGCAGGGAAATGGTCGTTGGGCGTCGCTACACGAAAATCGTCAATCTCAGGATCAAAGACTTCGTAAAACTCGGCATAGGCGCGCACCTGATCTTCAGGCAGGTGTGGCCCGCCCTCGTCACCAAGTGTGCGGATAGGCACGAATTTCAAACCATGGCAGGCGGCACACACTTCGGTGTAGATCTGCAAGCCGCGTTGCAACTGGTTCTGATCAAAGCTGCCGAATGGGCCGTCAAAGGAAAAATCGATGTTTTCCACAGGACCAGCACCGCCAGCGGCGAACACGCTGGTGGACAGCATCACTGCCGCCACCGCGCTTGCTGCAAGTTTCTTGAACATTTGCAGTCTCTCCTTATTCCGCTGGCTGGGCCGATGGGGCAGCGCCCGCACCGTCCGCGCCATAATGTGCGGCAAAGTCATCTTCGATTGTGTCTGGTTGTGCATCAGGCTTCTCGATCACACCAAGCAGGGGCAGGATCACGAGGAAGTAGGCAAACCAGTACGTCGAGGCGATCAACGAGATCGTGTTGTAGGGCTCTTCGGCAGGCATGGCACCGACCCACATCAGGACAAAGAAGTCCACGACAAGCAGGGCAAACCACCATTTGAACATCGGACGATACCGACCCGAGCGTACAGACGACGTGTCCAGCCAAGGGGCCAGCGCCATCGCAACGATCGCACCGAACATCGCAACCACACCAAAGAACTTGGCGTCAACGATACCGGCCGTCAGGAAGCTTGCCAGTTGCACAACCCACACTTCGTCTGTGAAGGCGCGCAAGATCGCGTAGAAGGGCAAGAAATACCATTCAGGCACAATGTGCGCAGGCGTCGCCAAAGCGTTGGCTTCGATGTAGTTGTCCGGGTGACCCAAGAAGTTGGGCATAAAGCCGACAACTGCAAAGAACACGACCAGAATAACGGCCAGCGCAAACAGGTCCTTGATCACGAAATACGGCCAGAAGGGCAGAGTGTCTTTCTCGGCCTCTTCCTTGGATCCGCGACGTACTTCAACGCCAGTCGGGTTGTTGTTGCCTGTGGTGTGAAATGCCCAGATGTGCAGAACAACAAGCCCGGCAATCACGAAGGGCAGCAGATAGTGCAAGCTGAAGAAACGGTTCAGCGTGGCATTGTCCACGGCGGGTCCGCCCAACAACCACGTTTGCATTGCTTCACCGATGAACGGAACAGCACCAAACAGGCCGGTGATAACGGTAGCGCCCCAGAACGACATCTGGCCCCATGGCAAAACATAGCCCATGAACGCTGTGCCCATCATCAGGACATAGATCAGCATGCCGATCACCCACGTGATCTCACGTGGTGCCTTGTAGGAACCGTAGTACAGGCCACGGAAAATGTGAGCATATACAGCGACAAAGAACAGCGACGCGCCGTTCATGTGAATATACCGCAGCATCGCGCCACCGTTCACGTTGCGCATGATATGCTCAACGCTCGAGAACGCGTAATCGACGTGCGGGGTATAGTGCATAACCAGAACGATGCCGGTGATGATCTGCAAAGCCAGACAGAATGTCAGAACAATGCCCCAAATCCACATCCAGTTAAGGTTTTTAGGCGTTGGGATCATTAATGTGTCATACAACAAGCCAACGATTGGCAAACGTTTGGCAAGGCCCTTTTCCCAGGCCGCCTTCGGTTCATAATGGTCGTGAGGAATTCCACCCATGGTATGCTGTCTCCCTTAACCGAGTTTGATCGTGGTTGCGTCCACGAATTCTGCAAGAGGCACCGGCAGGTTGCGCGGCGCAGGTCCGCGACGAATGCGGCCCGATGTGTCATAGTGTGATCCGTGGCAGGGGCAGAACCACCCGCCAAAGTCACCCGCATCGCCCAGTGGAACGCAGCCAAGGTGGGTACACACACCGATCATGACCAGCCACTCACCGGATTCGTCCATGGATCGGTTTTCGTCAGATGCATCAGCGCCGATGGGCGCGTTTGCGTTTTCCGATGCGCCATCTGGCAGCGTGGATACATCCACATCGCGCGCGGCGGCAATTTCAGCTTCGGTACGACGACGGATAAAGACGGGTTTGCCCAGCCACTTCACTGTCAACTGCGTGCCGGGTTCGACACTGCTGACGTCAACGCGGATGGACGACAACGCCAAAACGTCTGCCGATGGGTTCATCTGGTCGACCAGCGGCCAAACGGCGGCACCGGTGACGACTGCACCCGCGCCAGCTGTGGCGTAGTACAGGAAATCGCGGCGGCTGCCTTCGTGGTCTTCTTCTGCGTGGGACACGGGGCACTTCTCCAGTTTCCAAGCGACCCCGAAGGGCCAATCACATAACAGGCCACACAAACGTGTCACCTATCGCTGAGCGACAGTTAGCGCTGTGTCGGGGCCGCGTCCAGCGCACAATCTGGCACACGTGGTCGCAGGGGCCTTGATTAACCTGTTGTTAAGACTCAAAGACCGCGCGCCGCGTTAACCACGATGGTGGCGCATCAGCGGTGCACAGGGTGTGCACACCCTGTGCACGGGGTGTGACCCAGCGATTCGCCTTGTTTTTATGGCGTTAACCCGTGTTGTCCCGTCGGGGCCGGTTTTTGTGCACCGTACGTTGCGCGCAGCTGTCCGATCAGGGGGCGGTGGACATCATCGATGGGCGTGCCGCAAAGCTGTCGTACCACGCGGCCAATGCCTCGCGTCCCTGCCGCCAATTGCGCGACTCGTGGCGGAAATCCAGATATCCAAGCGCACAGGCAACCGAAATATGGCCCGCACCGACAGGCCCGGACAGGTGGCTCATCCAGCGGGTGTTCAGCGCATCCAGTCCACGCTCGACCTTGGCCCACTGCGCCTCGATCCACGCATCCGACACCTGTGCCGCATCACGCAGACGGACCTCGTATATCATGGATACAGCACTATCCATGATGCCATCGCCCGTCGCCTCCAGGGTCAATGTCTCCCAACGGCGCGGGCCGGTCGGGTACATGCCGCCCTCATAAAGATCGTCCAGATACGCCGTGATGACCCGGCTGTCATACAGGGTCACGCCGTCAGGGCGCTCAAGCGCGGGCAGACGGGCAAGCGGATTGGCTGCCATCAACGCCGCATCCGAGGCCAGCGCCGTCGTCGTCACGGTTGCCAGCTCCACAGCATCAAATCGCTCCAATTCATGCAGCAAAACAACGACTTTTCGCACAAAAGGCGAGGCGGGAGAGTGATAGAGCTTCATCAGGTTTCCTTTGTCAGTTGCGCAAACCCTAACAGAGCCATCAGCCCTGTCCATCGGTCCCGCGCATCAATGCGGCAAGGATGCGGGTTTCGCTGCCCATACCATACGCGTCCATATAATCGGCGGCACGCAGGCGTACATCGTCGGGCTTGTTCTGGTTCAGCTTCCATGTGCCATCAACGGTCTCGATTCGCATGCGGCAGGGCACGATCTGGCGCATCATCTTGTCCAACACCTCTGGAATCATCTTGTCGGTTGTCCACGGGTTTTTTGGTTCCAGCTGATCTTCGAAATGCTTGGATTGCCGATCCAGCAGGGCGCGCATTTCAGCTTGCGGGCGCAGTTCCAACGGGCCTGTCAGATGAACGGCGACATAGTTCCACGTGGGCACCTGATCGGGCACCTCATACCAATCAGGCGACACATAACCATCGGGCCCGCTGACAGCGATACGGGCAGATAACGGGGCCTTCAGCGCGCGGGCAATCGGGTTGGACCGGACGAGATGCAGATGCAGGTACGCACCGTCGTCATCAATCAGGAACGGAACATGCGCCATGGCCGGGCCAGTGTCACTGTTCACAGCCAAAATGCCAAAAGCACGGCCTCGGGCGAAATCCAAATTCCGCAGGGCGGTCTGATCGTGAAAAACAGGGTTTGGATGCATGTTTCATGTCCATTCTATGGCCTATCCCTCTTGCCTTGGGGCGTGGGGCTTGGCAACACTGTGCCTGTTCTCAGGGCGGGGCGAAATTCCCCACCGGCGGTATGCAGGCCCAATCAAAAGGTGACCTGCCAGCCCGCGAGCGCCCCATGCCCACCAGCTTGGGGGTCCAGCAGATCAGGTGAGACGCCTGAGCCGACGGTCATAGTCCGGATGAAAGAGAACGTGCAGGTTACGTGGCCGCAAGGCTGCGCAGCGCTGTGCGCAATCGCCTTGGGTGTGACGTGTCTGAACCTAAAGGAGATTTACCATGACACACACCCGTTTTGCATTCGTAAAAGCCCGCTGGCACGCGGACATCGTGGACCGTGCCTATGACGGGTTTACCGAATTGATCCTGCCTGCACAGGTGGACGTCTATGACGTGCCCGGTGCGTTTGAGATGCCACTGATGGCGCAAACCCTCGCGCAATCAGGGCGTTACGGTGCAATTGCCTGCGCGGCCCTTGTGGTGGATGGCGGGATCTACCGTCACGATTTCGTCGCAGCTGCCGTTGTGGATGGGTTGATGCAGGTCGGCCTCAAGACCGGTGTGCCGGTCCTGTCGGTATCACTGACCCCGCATCACTTTCAGGAAACCGAGCATCACAAAACGATCTACGCAGATCATTTCGTGACCAAGGGGCGCGAGGCGGCGCAGGCCGCTCTGGGGATTCTAGATGTACAAAGCAACCTGCGTTCAGCGGCCTAGATAGGCGCGCAAGGCCTCGGGCGGGTCGGTCAGAATATCGGCCACCGGCCGGGGCGCTTCGGCCCTGCCTGCATTGACAAAGATGACCTGATCGGCGGCGCGTTCGGCATCTTCTGGCGCGTGGGTGATCATCAACACCGTGGCCGCCGTGTCGCGGGCCACCTCGCTGGTCAGGTCCAGCATTTCGCCGCGCAGGGCCGGACCCAGCGCGGCAAAGGGTTCGTCCAGTAACAACAACGGCTTGCCCTGTACCAGCACCCGCGCCAATGCCGCACGGCTTTGCTGTCCGCCGGACACATCGGCGGGCTTGCGATCCTTGAACGCGCCAAGGCCGACACGCTCCAGCGCCTCTGTCGCTTTGGCGCGTTCGTCGGGGCGCAACCGCAGGGCAGGGCGCAGCCCCAGCCCGACATTCTGGGCCAGCGTCAGATGCGGGAACAGGTTGCCATCCTGAAACAACATCGCAATTCCGCGCTGATCCAGGGCGGCGGCGCTGACATCCTTGTCGTTCACTACAATGGTGCCGGTGGCCGGCACATAGCCCCCCAGCGCGCCAAGCAGTGTAGATTTGCCGGCACCCGACGGGCCGATAACGGCCACACGCTGTCCTTGGGTCACCTCAAAACTGGCGCTAAGGGTGAAATCGCCCAAGGCGACGCGCAAATCTTTAACTTTCAGCATGTCGTCGCCCCCACGTGTCACAAATCCAGAACAGCCCTAACGCCATGGCCAGCAACAGCAGCGCCGCACCCGCCGCTGCATCGGTGCGATAACTGCCCATCAGGCGGTACATTTGCAACGGCAGCGTGGCCCTGTTGCCATCCGCGAACAGCGCCACAACCCCCAGATCCCCAATCGACAGAGCCGCCGACAGCCCTGCCGCAAACCCCAAAGGCGCGCGCACGCGCGGCAAGATCACAATGCGCCACAACGCGAAACCCGACAGGCCCAACCCTGCGCTCAGCCGCCCATACTCCGCAATCACTTGCCGCATCGCGGGCATCAGGATGCGCACCGCAAACGGCAGGGCCATCGTCGCATTGACGAGGGCGGTGACGACCAGTGCAAGGCTGACAGGGGATGCAAACGGATTGATGATAATAAACCAGCCCGTTCCAATCATCAGGGGGGACGCGGCAAGGCCGATCAACGTCAATGCCTCTGCCCCGCCCCAGCGCGCTTGCGCCAACCATATCGAAATGGGCAGCGCCAGCGCGACCAGCACAACGGTGCACAGGGTCGCCACCCAAAGTGATGTCCAGGCCGCGTGCCACACCTGCACCGGCATCTGCCCCAGACCGATCAGACCCGACGCCGTGATCGCAGCCAGCGGAACCAGCAGAAACGTGGCCGCCAACACGATCCAGAATGTATCGAGCAATCGCATGCCGGTGCTTTGTGCATCCCACCGCTGAACCGTGCGGTCGCGGCCCATGTGCGCAGTGATTGGGGGCAAAACCCACAGTGCGATCACGGCTGCTGACCCGGCAACGCCCAATTGCACAAGGCTGAGCAAAGCGGCGCGGCCCAGATCGAAATCAAATCGGAAGGCTTGATAAATGGCTAGTTCGATGGTGGTCGCGCGCGGCCCCCCGCCCAAGGTCAGGGCAACCGCAAAGCTGGTTAGACAAATGACAAAAATCAGTGCAAAGGCCCCCGGCACCACCTGGCGCAGCACGGGCCATTCCAGCGTGCGAAACACAACTGCGGGGGGCAGGCCCAATTGCCCGGCCAGTCGAAATTGTTCCGCCGGTATTGCCTGCCAGCCTTGCAGGATCAAACGCGTGGCCAGTGGCATGTTGAAAAACACATGGGCGAGAACAACGCCTTCCAGCCCATAAATCGACAGCGGCGGCAGACCGAACAGGGCCAACCCCTGACTGACCCAGCCTGCGCGGCCAAAAACGACGAGCAAGCCCATCACTGCCACGATCACCGGCAGGATAAAGGGCGCGCCCAGCAGCGTGACCAGCACAGCGCGCCCGGCAAAGCGGCGGCGGGCCAAGGCCCGTGCAACAGGGATGGAAAACAGGACACTCAGCAGGGCAGACAAAAAGGACTGCCAAACAGTAAACCGTAACGCCGCCCAATCAGCGACGCCAAACCGCACAGGCCATTGCGCCTGTGCCCCCACCGCGACCAAGGCGGCGAGGATCAGCATAAATACTGTCCCCGCCGCAATGGGTCCCGCGATGGTGCAGGTGCTTATTGGCTGAGCGTTGCGCGCCATGTCTCGATGGCCTCACCCTGGACGGCTGCGGCCTCGGTCTCGGAATAGAACAGCACGGTTTCAGGCAGTGGCAGTTGCGCCCAGCCATCGGGCCATTGGTCGGCTGGCAAGGCAGAGGGCAGGGACCAGTTCGCAGTCGGGATCATCACCTGAAAATCCGCGCTCATGACATAGGCCATAAAGGCATCGGCCAGTTCGGGCACGTCCGTGGTGGCAATCTTGCCCACAGTTTCGGCCATGAAATAGTGACCCTCGGGGAAAATCGCAGCCTTCTTGGTGAAATCATCCTCGGCGAACATGTGGTATGCGGGCGAGGTCGTATAGCTGAGCACCATGTCGGCCTCACCATCGGTGAACAGGCCATAGCTGGCCGACCAATCCTTGGTCACGGTCAGGATCTTGGGGGCCAGTTTGGCCCATGCCTCTGCTGACTGATCGCCGTAAACCGATTGCACCCACAACACGAGCGCCAGACCAGAGATTGAGGTGCGTGGATCCTGAATGACGATCTTGATGTCGTCGTCCATGGCCAGCAACGCCTCGAAGCTGGCGGGCGGCGTGTCGATGCGCGTCTCATCATAGATAAAGGCCGTGTGGCCATAGTTGAACGGCAGGAACGTGTCGTCATCCCACGCGATGGGCAGGGTCAGCGCAGTGTTGTCCTGTCCGTGGGGGGCAAACAGGTCGGTTGCGCGGGCTTTGGCCGTCACATCAGTGGTAAGACCGATCACCACGTCGGCTTTGGTCCGCTGGCCCTCCAACAAAAGGCGCGGCATCAGATCGCCGGTGGAAAACTGGAGATCGCAGGCACAGATTTCTTCGAAACCCGCCTCGATCTTGGGGCCAGGGCCCCATTCGGACGTAAAATAGTCGCCAGCATAAACAGTCAAAATGGGCGTCTCTGCCCAGGCCGCAGTCGCACACAGTGCTGCGGCAGTCGTCATCAGATACTTCATCGCATCCTCCAATAAAGAAAGACGGCGGGATAAGGGTATTGGGATGATCCAAACCTTCCCTCCGCCGGTGTTAACCGGTTCAGGTTCAACGGGTTCGCATCATTGCATCTCAGCTGTTTCCAGCACCCCGAGGTACGCACAGTGATAATCAGTCCTCACAATAAGCACAAGCGATGCATCGGGAGCAGAGCCAAGAAAGACGCAAGGCACATAGTCGCACGCAATAGACACAAACGACGGCCATCTGTACGTCTGTGCGCGTGACGCGGCCTGTCACATCCATTGCCAAGAAGGGCTGGCCAACACATGCGATCCAATGCCACCGCAAGCATCGGCCTTGTCATTGGCGGCGCGCTTTGGGGACTGATCTGGTTGCCGCTGCGCTATCTCGAAGGGTTGGGCCTGCCCGGTGCATGGTCGGGTCTTGCGCTTTATGTCGGGGCCGCGTTGGTCCTGCTGCCCCTTTGGACCAGCGGACGCTTTGGACACACGGCACCTCTCAGGTTGCTTGCAGTTTGCGGTCTTTTTCTGGGTGGCGCATTCAGCCTCTATGCCAGCAGCCTGTTGTTGACAGACGTGGTGCGCGCCCTTTTGCTGTTCTACCTCACGCCGATCTGGGGCACGGCGCTTGGGGTGTTCTTTCTTGGGGAAACGCTCACGCGGACGCGGGTGATGGCGCTGCTTATGGCGGTGGTTGGGCTTTTGGTCGTGCTGGGGATCGGCGATACAGTGCCGCTACCGCGCAATCTGGGCGACTGGCTCGCGCTTTTGTCCGGACTCTGCTGGGCGATCGGCTCGCTCAAGGTGTATCAGATGGGCAGCACCAACACCTTTGAACAGATCACCGCGTTTGTGTTTGGCAGTCTTGTGGTCACGGTGGCTGTCATGGTGATCGCACCTGATATCTTTGTGGCGGACACCAGCGTGCTGATGGCGCTGCCCATTTTGCCATGGGGCATCGTGATGTCGGTCTATGTTTTGCCGATGCTTTTCCTGACGGTCTGGCCTGCAAGCCTGCTGACGCCGGGGCGCGTCGGTATCCTGCTGATGAGCGATCTGGTGGTCGGCGTGATTTCTGCCGCACTCTTTGCCGGCGAACCCTTTGGATGGCGCGAGGGGGCGGGCAGCCTGTTGATCATCGGTGCCGCCGTGGTCGAGGTGCTGGGCAAGCGGGCCCCTGCCATGACCACCGCCCGTTAAACCTGCTTGGCATTGGGCCGCCCGCACCGTATTTCCCAAGAGCAAATACAATCGGAGCAACCCCATGTCGATCAACAGCTTTGGCCATCTTTTCCGCGTGACCACATGGGGCGAAAGCCACGGACCAGCCTTGGGCGCAACGGTCGATGGCTGCCCTCCGGGTGTCGAGATTGACGAGGCGTTTATCCAGCAGTGGATGGACAAGCGTAAACCGGGCCAGAATAAATACACGACGCAACGGCGCGAAGCCGACGAAGTCCGCATCATGTCAGGTGTGTTCGAGGGGCAGACCACAGGCACGCCCATCCAATTGATGATCGAAAACACGGATCAGCGTTCCAAGGACTACGGCGATATCGCCGAGAAATTCCGCCCGGGCCACGCCGACATCACCTATTGGCAGAAATACGGTATTCGCGACTATCGCGGCGGCGGCAGGTCATCGGCGCGTGAAACTGCGTCGCGCGTTGCGGCAGGCGGGCTGGCGCGCGCCGCACTGGCCAAGCTGGTGCCGGGGATCGAAATCAAAGGGTACATGACCCGCATGGGCACCCACGAGATCAACCGCGATCAATTTGACTGGGACCAGATCGATCAAAACCCATTCTGGGTTCCCGATGCGCAGGCAGCTGAAACATGGGCTACCTATCTTGATGGGCTGCGCAAATCAGGGTCCAGCGTTGGCGCTGTGATCGAAGTTGTGGCGCGTGGCGTGCCCGCAGGTCTGGGCGCGCCGGTCTATGGCAAGCTGGATACCGATCTGGCGGCTGCAATGATGAGCATCAACGCCGTCAAAGGTGTCGAGATTGGCGAAGGCATGTCGGCGGCCATGCTGACAGGTGAATTGAACGCGGACGAGATTACGATGGGGCCGAATGGGCCCGAGTATTCTTCGAACCATGCGGGCGGCATTCTAGGCGGTATTTCGACCGGGCAGGACGTTGTCGTGCGCTTTGCGGTCAAACCAACATCGTCCATCCTGCAAACCCGCAAGACGATTACCAAGACAGGCGAAGATGCTGAAATCATCACCAAAGGTCGCCATGATCCTTGCGTCGGTATCCGTGCAGTGCCGGTGGGCGAGGCGATGATGGCTTGTGTGATCCTTGATCACCTGCTGCTCGACCGCGGCCAGACCGGCGGCGTGCGCGGCCCTATCGGTTAGCCAAGCATCACGCCAACGGACCGCACCGCATTGCGCAACGTATCGGTGTCGATGCGGGCGCGCGCCATGGTGCGCAGACCAATGTATTGCGCAATCAGCATATCGGCCAATGCACCACGGTCATCTTCTGGCAGCGCTTGATGCTTGGGCGATGCCTTGAGGGCCTCGTTGATTCCATCACGAAGCGCGCCCAGACCCTGCGACACGGCTGCGGCGATTTCGTCGTCATACATGCTGGGCCCGGCGGCGGCGGTACACAGCAAACAGCCGCGTCGATCCCCCGCCGTTACGGCGCGGTAAGAATTGGTAAACATCGCCATTATACGGTCTGCGCCATTGGGAATCGCTGGATCGGTCAGCAACGCCACGCCCGCCTGAACGGCCTTGCCCTCGTAATGTTCGAGGACTTTTAGAAAAAGCGTCTTTTTGTCGGTAAACGCTTTGTAAAGACTTCCGCGTGTCAGGCCCATGCCGTCCAGCAGATCGGGCAGCGACGCGCCCTCGTATCCATGGGTCCAAAAGACCTGCATGGCCTTTTCAATGGCCTGATCGGTGTCAAAGGAACGGGGGCGGCCCATACTGCAGTCTCCACTTGCTTGGCTATCAATATAACGTTCGGAACTAAATAGTCCAGAATTCACGGCAACGTGTTTTGAACCAATTGGTTCCTATTGTTAGATGTGGGTCACAGATCAACGCATCGCGTCTTCAAAGGGATCACCGATATGTTCAAAACTCTGCACACCATCCTCGCCATTGCCCTCGCGGGGTTCCTATCAATCGCCGCTGCATCCGCCGATGCGGGCACAGTCGCCACGGGCACATTCACAGGCGCATCCGATCACATCACCACGGGGGGCGTCGCAGTGATCAAAAATGACGACGGCAGCCACACTGTCATTCTGGGCGATGATTTCAGCCTTGATGGGGCACCCGATCCGCGCGTCGGATTTGGCAACAATGGCTCATACGACACATCCACAGGCATGGGCTTGCTGACATCGCTGACGGGGACACAGTCCTTTACTGTTCCGGCAGGTGTGGACCCTGCGGACTTCAACGAAATCTACATCTGGTGCCTCAAGTTCTCTGTGCCGCTCAGTGTCGCCAGTATCAACTGACGACTTGCCAAGGCCCTGATAACGCTCCATGGGTCGTGGGACATGCAAGCCCCGACGACCCAAAACAAACCCGGAACTGCCATCGCACTCAAGTTGATGGCGGTTTTTCTGTTCATGGTCATGGCCGCAATGATCAAGGAAGCGACGCAATCCGTGCCAGCGGGTCAGGCGGTGTTCTTTCGTTCTTTGTTTGCGATGCCGATCATTCTGGCCTGGATCTGGCACAAAGGGGATATACGCGAAGCGTTGATACCCGTGAACCTGATGGGCCACATCTGGCGCGGCCTGTTCGGCACCACGGCCATGGCACTGACCTTTGCAGGGCTCAGCCTGTTGCCCCTGCCCGAAGTGACGGCGATCGGGTATGCCACACCTATGTTCACGGTTATTTTGGCGGCAGTGATGTTGGGCGAAACTGTGCGCCTGTTTCGTATCAGTGCTGTCGCGCTGGGCCTTGTGGGCGTGATGATCGTCATCTGGCCAAGGCTGACTCTGGATGCGGATGCGCTGGGTACGGCGGGAACGATCGGGGCGCTGATGGTCTTGGGGGCATCGCTGCTGCGCGCGCTTGTTCAAATCCACATCCGGACCTTGGTCAAAACCGAACACACCGCAGCGATCGTTTTCTACTTCTCGCTGACCGCGACGGTGCTCAGCTTGCTGAGCCTGCCATTCGGTTGGGTGGTGCCATCGACAACCGACGCAGTGTTGCTGGTCAGTGCGGGGCTGGTCGGTGGGGTCGCACAGATCCTCGTGACATCCAGCTATCGATTTGGCGGGGCGTCCATGCTCGCACCGTTCGATTACGCATCGCTGATCTTTGCGGCGATCATAGGGTATTTCATCTTTGCAGAGGTGCCGACGCTGAACATGGTGGCGGGTGCCGCCCTTGTGGTGCTGGGCGGGGTGCTGATCATTTGGCGCGAACGGTATCTGGGGTTGGAACGCCGCAAAGCACGATCCGTCACTGACCCAAAGGGCTAGGGTTTGTGGCAGGCGGATGCCTCGATGACCAAACCATCTGCACCAAAACGCAGGGTTTCAGCAGCCAGCACATTATTCTGATTGCGATAGGTGATCACCATCATGCCATGGCCATGCAACACGTCCACTACGACAAACGACAGGTTGGGTTGCGCAGCAAGGGCCTTGGCCCAATAGGCACGCAACGCCGCCTTGCCCTGCAGTTCACCCGTTCCAACCCGCCGCATCGCCTTGTGCGAGCGGAAAGTGACGGCTTCACTGTAATGGGCAAGCATGCGGTCAAGGTCGTGGGAGTTCCAAGCGGCCTCCCACGCCTCTGCGAATGCGGCGAAATCCACGTGCCTTAGCTGCGCACCAGTTTTTCGTAGCTGTCCGAGATGTCGCGCGTGATTGAACCGACTTCGAAATTGTAATCAGCAATCTGGCCGACGGGTGTGACTTCGGCGGCGGTGCCGGTCAGCCAGCATTGTTCAAACCCTTCCAACTCTTCGGGCAAGATGACGCGCTCGTGGACTTTGATCTGCTTTTCTTCGAGCATGCCGATGACTGTCTGACGAGTCAGGCCGTTCAGGAACACATCGGCCTTGGGGGTGTGCACTTCGCCGTTCTTGACGAAAAAGATGTTGGCACCCGTGCATTCTGCGACATAGCCGCGATAATCCATGAACAGTGCATCCGAACAGCCCTTGGCTTCGGCGGCGTGTTTGGACGTGGTGCAGATCATGTACAGGCCCGCCGCCTTGGCATGAACCGGGATGGTTTCCGGGCTTGGGCGCTTCCACTTGGCGATGTCGATCTTGGCACCCTTCATCTTGGCGTCACCATAATAGCTGCCCCATTCCCAGGCTGCGATGGCCAGATGGACAGGGTTGCGCGCAGATGAGACACCCATGTCTTCGCCCGCACCGCGCCATGCAACAGCGCGCACATAGGCGTCCGTCAGACCGTTGGTCGTCAGAACCTGCTGTTTGGCGGCCTCGATTTCATCGACAGTGAAAGGGATTTCGAAATCCAGTTCTCCGGCAGAGAAATGCAGCCGCTCAGAGTGTTTACGGCTCAGAAATATCTTGCCGTTATACGCGCGCTCGCCTTCAAAGACAGAGCTGGCATAGTGCATGGCATGGCTTAGGACATGGACATTGGCGCTGCGCCAATCGACCATCTGGCCGTCCATCCAGATTTTTCCATCACGATCATCATATCCAGCCATATCAGCCTCCTGTTTTCCGAAGATTGCGCAAATACGGCCGCATCGGACATTAAGTTGCGCAAAACCTGCGATTCGATATCGCTTCGCTCTTGGAATGTCAACAAGGCTGACTTAAACTGCCTGCAAAACGACCAGTGTGACGAATGGGGGCAGTATGGCCGACGGACGTTCAAGTGCCGCGATCAGCGGGGAAAACCTGCTGTTCCTGACAGATGAACAGCTGCGACAGGGTATTGAGGCGATGTTCTTTGCCTATCGCGGGTTCACGGCAGATCCTGATCGCATTCTGGCTGACATGGCCTATGGCCGTGCGCACCACCGCGCGATCCACTTTATCAACCGCGCGCCGGGCACGACGGTAAACAACCTGCTCAACATCCTTGGCGTCACCAAACAATCGCTGAACCGTGTCCTGCGGACATTGATTGCGGACGGTCTGGTCGAAAGCCGGGTGGGGCTGATCGACAAGCGCGAGCGCCATTTGCACCTCACCGACGATGGTCGCCAGCTTGAGGGGCGGCTATCGGATGCACAGCGGGCCCGCATGCGCGCGGCCTTTCGTGACGCAGGGCCAGAGGCCGTGGCCGGTTTCCGACAGGTGCTTGAGGCGATGATGGACAGCGAAATGCAACGCGCCTACACGCGTCTGAAGGAGAGCGGGACATGACCACCTTTGACGCCCATTTGCTGGTCGTGGACGATGACGAACGTATCCGTTCGTTGTTGCAGAAATTTCTGATGCGCAATGGGTTTCTGGTAACTGCAGCCCGCGACGCACAACACGCCCGCCGTATCCTTGCAGGTCTTGATTTTGATATGATCGTGCTGGACGTTATGATGCCGGGCGAAGATGGGCTGAGCCTGTGTCGTGCGCTGCGTGAAACCCATTCGACACCGATCCTGCTGTTGACCGCCAAAGGCGACACAGAAAACCGGATCGAAGGGTTAGAGGCAGGGGCGGATGATTACCTGCCCAAACCGTTCGAACCCAAAGAACTTTTGCTGCGCATCAACGCTATCCTGCGCCGCGTCCCCGAGGTGTCCCAAGATGCAGCGACGCCCAAGATTCTCACTCTCGGCCCCATACGCTATGATATGGAACGGGGCGAGATGTGGCAGGGTCCGGACCTTGTCCGTCTGACCGCCACAGAAATGCAATTGATGAAGATATTTTCGGCGCAACCCGGCGAGGCGATCACCCGCGCCAAATTGGTTGAGGATCTTGGCCGAGATCGTGGACAGGCACAGGAACGCGCTGTGGATGTTCAGATCACCCGCCTGCGTCGAAAGATCGAAGCTGACCCAAAACAGCCGCGCTATCTGCAAACGGTGCGTGGTGCGGGATACATGTTGGCCCCCGATTAGCAGGGGCGTCTGGTGCCAAAACCGCTGCTGATCCTCGCCTTGGCGCAACATACGTCACAGACATACGTCACAGAATCGTTGCGCGCGATCACAGTCGCGGCAACACTTTGCGCATAAAAACCGATAAAAAGATTAAGAAAGGCGAACATATGACCAAGATTTTCACCCGGATGGGAACCGCTCTGGCACTTGTGCTTGGATCAACTGCCGTCACGGCTCAAGGGTTGGAGCAATGGGGCAGTGGTGGTGGTTGGGACATCATGATTGATCCCTCACTGGGGAATGGCTGTCTTATTCAGGCTGCCTATCAGGACGGCTCACTGGTGCGCATTGGTTTTGATCGCAACGCGGGCGCGGGGTATATCACGGCCTTCAACGAAAACTGGGGCGACATCGAAGAAGGTGCGACCTATGATATTGAGTTCGATCTGGATGGCCAACCCTACGAGGGCGAGGCGGTAGGTATCTACCTTGCAGGTACGCCAGGGGCAGACATCTATTTCACCAACCCGGACTTTTTGTGGGACATTGCAGCCAAGTACACTCGGACACTTTACCATGAAGGGTACGAAGTGATGGCCATTGATTTGGGTGGTACCATGGTTGGTCTAGAAGGCGCTTTGGCCTGTCAGGACGAAATTGGCTGAAACGCCCAGATAGGATTGTATGGCAACTGCCCTGATTACCCACTCTGATGGGCTGAAACACGTCACCCCGCCATCTGTTCCGGAACAGGTGGCGAGGTTAGACTATGTCCTGCGTGCACTTGATGACTTGCCGCTTACCAAAATCGAGGCACCGATGGCCGACGATGCGTCCATCGCGCTGTGTCATCCGCACGCCTATATCGACGAGATACGCGCCGGAATTCCGGCAGATGGCTTTGCCTGCATTGATCCCGGCAAAGATGACGAAACGTTTTTGTCCCCTGGATCACTAGGGGCCATTTGGCGCGCGGTCGGTGGCGCGGTTGCGGCAGTTGACCTTGTTTTGGACGGCAGGGCTGACAACGCCTTTGTTGCGATGCGCCCGCCGGGGCATCATGCCGAACATGATCTGCCGATGGGCTTTTGCGTCTTTGGCAACGTGGCGATTGCTGCCAAACATGCGCTGGATGTGCGTGGGCTAGACCGCGTGGCAGTCGTGGATTTCGATGTGCATCACGGCAATGGCACACAGGCGCTCTTGCAGGACGACCCGCGCGCATTGGTTATCACATCCCAGCAAATGCCGCTCTGGCCGGGTACGGGGGCTTCTTCGGATCGTGGCCCGCATCAAACCGTGCTCAACATTCCGCTGGCACCCGGCACGGACGGTGCCCATCCGATTGAACAGTACAAGACCACCGCTTTGCCAGCGCTGATGAAACATCAGCCACAGCTTATCCTGATCTCTGCCGGCTTTGATGCCCATCAGGATGATCCTCTGGCGCAGTTAAACTGGTCGGTAGATACATATAAGCAGATGACCGACCTATTGATGGAGGCCGCACTGACGTTGTGCGAAGGCCGGGTGGTATCGGTGCTGGAAGGCGGTTATGATCTGGACGCGTTGGCCGCCTGTGCTCGCGCCCATGTCCAATCGCTGATAAAGGCCGCCCCATGACTGATCGCCCCGTTGACGAAATGAGCTTTGAAGAAGCGATGGCCGAACTGGAACAGGTTCTGGGCCAGTTGGAACGTGGAGACGTGGCGCTGGATGCCTCTATCACGCTCTACGAACGCGGTGCTGCGCTCAAGGCGCGATGTGAGACAAAGCTGAAAGAAGCTGAGGAAAAGGTGGCCGCTATCACGCTGGATGGCGATGGCAACCCAGTTGGGCTGAAGCCGGTAAGCGACCTGTAATCGTGTTCGAACAAAGACTAAAAGACACCGGCCGCGCCATTCAGGCACAATTTGACATGGCGCTGGGCGGTTTGGGTGATTTGCCTGTCGTCCACGCAATGGCGCATGCGACCAACGGTGGCAAACGCCTTCGCGGCTTCTTGGTGCTTGAAAGCGCACGGTTGCATGGGGTCGATCCTGCTGCGGCTATCTGGCCTGCCATCGGGATCGAGGCGCTGCACGCCTATTCGCTGGTGCACGATGATCTGCCCTGCATGGATGATGACGATCTGCGCCGCGGCGCGCCGACGGTCCATGTCAAATGGGACGAGGCCACGGCGGTTCTGGCCGGGGATGCGCTGCAAACGCTGGCCTTTGAAATGGTGACACATGTTGATGTCGGCAACGGCGATGTGCGCGCCGATCTGGCGCAGTCGCTGGCCTGCGCATCCGGTGCGCAGGGTATGGTGCTGGGTCAGGCGCTTGATATCGCGGCCGAGACAGCGAAATCGCCTCTGACCCTTGAACAGATTACCGCCCTTCAACGCGGCAAGACAGGCGCGTTGATCGAATGGTCGGCCACTGCAGGCGCGCGCATGGCGCAAGCTGACCTTGGGCCATTGCAGAGTTATGCCCGCGCCCTTGGCCTTGCCTTTCAGATTGCCGATGATGTGCTGGACGTGACCAGTGATGCAGCCACCATGGGCAAAGCCACGGGCAAGGATGCCGATGCGGGCAAGGCCACGTTCGTGTCTCTGTTGGGCTTGGACGAGGCGAAACGCCGCGCGGATGCATTGGTGACAGAGGCCTGTGATGCCTTAAGTGTTTATCAAGGAGACGCGGACACATTGCGGGACGCTGCCCGCTTTGTCGTTACGCGCAAGACGTGAAAGACTGCTATGACCGATGGCCCCAAAACTCCGCTGCTCGACACGGTGCAACGCCCCGCTGATCTGAAACGCTTTTCGGACGCGCAATTGCGCCAAATCGCTGACGAAGTGCGCGCTGAAACGGTGTCCGCCGTGTCTGTGACGGGCGGGCATCTGGGTGCAGGGCTGGGGGTTGTGGAACTGACCGTCGCACTTCACGCTGTGTTCGACACCCCGCGCGACAAGCTGATCTGGGACGTAGGTCACCAATGCTATCCCCACAAAATTCTGACGGAACGCCGCGACCGTATCCGCACACTGCGCATGAAAGACGGGCTCAGCGGGTTTACCAAACGATCCGAGTCGCCCTATGACCCCTTTGGGGCCGCCCACTCGTCGACCTCGATCAGTGCTGCGCTTGGCTTTGCCGTTGCGCGTGATCTCGGTGGGGTCGTGCCCGAAGGGCTGGGGGACGCCATCGCCGTCATTGGTGATGGATCGATGAGCGCGGGCATGGCCTATGAGGCGCTGAACAACGCTGGCCATCTGGGCAAGCGGTTGATCGTTATCCTGAATGACAACGAGATGTCGATTGCCCCGCCGGTTGGCGCGATGTCGTCCTACCTGTCGCGCCTGTATACCCAGAACCCGTTTCAAGACCTCAAGGCTGCCGCCAAGGGCGCGGTTAGCATGCTGCCCGAACCCTTCCGCGAGGGGGCAAAGCGGGCCAAGGAAATGCTGAAAGGCATGGCAGTCGGTGGTACGCTGTTTGAGGAATTGGGCTTCAGCTATCTTGGGCCCATCGACGGGCATGACATGAACCAGTTGCTGCCTGTTCTGCGCACAGTCAAAGCGCGCGCAACCGGGCCCATTCTGATCCACGTGCTGACGAAAAAAGGCAAAGGCTATGCGCCTGCCGAATCTGCCCGCGACAAGGGGCATGCGACAGCCAAATTCGACGTTCTGACCGGCGCACAGCACAAAGCACCGTCAAACGCGCCAAGTTATACCAAAGTGTTTGCCGAACATCTGATCAAAGAGGCGCAGGCCGATGACAAGATTTGTGCGGTCACAGCTGCCATGCCGGATGGCACTGGGCTGAACCTGTTTGCCGAACGCTATCCCAGCCGCTGTTTCGATGTGGGCATCGCGGAACAGCATGGCGTTACCTTTTCCGCAGCTCTCGCGGCGGGGGGGATGAAACCGTTTTGCACCATGTATTCGACGTTCTTGCAGCGAGGGTATGATCAAGTGGTGCACGACGTGGCGATCCAGCGTTTGCCAGTGCGCTTTGCCATCGACCGCGCCGGGCTGGTCGGGGCAGATGGGGCGACCCATGCGGGGGCATTCGACATTGCTTATCTGACCAATCTGCCCGGCTTTGTTGTGATGGCAGCCGCAGACGAGGCCGAGTTGGCGCATATGGTGGCCACGGCGGCGGCGCACGACGATGGCCCTATCGCATTCAGGTTCCCACGCGGTGAGGGAACAGGGGTCACCATGCCCGAACGCGGCACCCCGATCGAGATCGGCAAAGGGCGCATGATCCGTGAGGGCAAGGGCGTTGCCATCCTCAGTTTCGGCACCCGCCTGTCCGAAGTGGAAAAGGCCACAGAAAATCTGGTCGCCAAGGGGATTTCCCCGACAATCGCCGATGCGCGCTTTGCCAAGCCATTGGATCGTGACCTGATCCTTGAACTGGCCCGCACCCACGCGGCGTTGATCACTATCGAAGAGGGCGCAGTGGGTGGTTTTGGCAGTCATGTTGCGCAGTTGCTGGCCGAAGAGGGTGTGTTTGATAGCGGGCTCAAATTCCGATCCATGGTGCTGCCTGACACCTTTATCGATCACGCCAGCCCGGCGGACATGTATGCGTCGGCCAGCATGAACGCCGAACATATCGAAGCGAAAGTGCTGAACGTTCTTGGCGTCGCCTCATTGGGCGAGGCGCGCGCCTAAGCCTTGTGCGCGCCGCGTTGTTAAGCCATTCTGCACGTTATGGAATATAACCAACACATCGCCGCCCCACGCCGGGTTTGGAAAGCATGAATATACGCGCCCGCCCCGTCCTGACGTATCGCTGGATCGTGTTCCTTTTGGCTGCAGGCTACTGCATCTATCAGGTTATGTTTGGGCATTGGACCGGCCCCGGCGGCCCATTTCGGTATCTGACCATCTGGGCATTGTTCCTGTCCTGCTATTCGGCCAGCCGCATGCTTGCACTCAGCGGGGGGCAAAGCACGCGCACGCACGAGGTCACGGCGACCTGCGCTGCTGTTTTGAATGTGATGGTCGTCTTTCTGTATTGGCGTTTGTACCTGATTGATCCTGCGCTGGTGAACAACGGTGGGCAGATCGTGTGGTGGTTGGAATACTATTTGCACGGGCTGGGTCCGGCCCTGCAAATTATTGACGCCCTGTTCATCGGCGCAGTGTTCCACCGGGTCTGGCGCGCAATCGTGCCGCTGATCTTGATCATTGCAGCCTATGTGGCGTGGGCTGAATGGTTTGTGCAACGCTTTAACGATAGCCCGCTGGGCAGTGTGACCAGTGGGCTGCCTTACCCGTTCCTGAATAACATGGAACTGGCGGAACGCTCTGTGTTTTACGCAGTGAACGCAGGCACGGCGATGGGGCTGCTTGTGGTGTTCGGTGTCGTGGGTGCGGTTCTATATCGTGTGATGCGACCGCGCGTGGTTGCGTAATCCGCCAGCATTACCTGTCATCGTGGTGCAATAGTGCTGCCAACCCCTCGCGATAGGTGGGGTACAGCAGTTTGACCCCCAAATCCTGCTTGATGCGATCATTTCTGACCCGTTTGCTTTCCGCATAAAAGCTGCGGGCCATCGGCGTCATCTCTGCGGTTTCAAAGTCTTCTGCGGGAGGCAGGGGCAAGCCCAGCAACTCGGCCGCATGTCCGATCACATCCTGAGGCGGGGCGGGATCATCGTCGCATACGTTGTAAATCGCACGCGGGTCGGGCTGCGCCATCGAGGCGGCGACCACTTGGGCAATGTCGTCAACATGCGTGCGTGAAAATACCTGCCCTTCTTTGATGACCCGGCGGGCCGTGCCTGCGCGCACCTTGGCAAAGGGGCCGCGCCCTGGGCCGTAAATTCCAGCCAGTCGAAAGATGTGCAGCGGCAAGCCGGGGATCGCAGCCCATGCGGCCTCTGCCTCAACGCGCCATTGACCGCGTTTGGTGGCCGGAGTGAGCGTTGCGGTTTCATCGACCCAGCCCCCCTGATGATCGCCGTAAACGCCCGTGGTGGACAGGTAGCCGACCCACTCAAACTGGTTGGCCCGCGCCGCAATCAAGTCGCCAACCGCGCGCAGGGTCGGATCACCGGCTGCGTCTGGACCTGCCGAGATCAAAAGGTGTGTGGCGTTCTTAATTGCGGGGGCCATATCCGACCCGGGAAAGATCAACGGTTCCACCCCCGACGCGGCCAGCTTTGTTGCCTTGTCCGCGCTGCGGGTGGTGCCGATGATCTTCCAGCCCTGCGGCAATAGCTGTGTGCTGAGGGCGCGCGCCGAAAATCCATGGCCGAAAGAAAGCAGTGTTTTGTTCATCCTCTATTGGTGCCGTTTGCCGCGCCCAACAACAAGCCCCTTGCCAACACTCCGCGACATTTGCCTAATTGGTGCATGAATAATGATCCCGATCTGGACCGTGCCTATGCACTGGAAACCCCCGACGACTCCGTCGCGCTGTATGCGGATTGGGCCGACAGCTATGACAGCAGCTTTGCACAGGCCAGTGGCTATGTTCTGCACCTTGAGGTGGCGCGCCATTATGTCCTGATGGGTGGGTTTGGTCCGGTTCTGGATGTGGGCGCGGGCACGGGATTATGTGGTGCAGCGCTGGCGGATCGCGGCGTCGGGCCGATAGATGGCACAGACATCTCGCCACAAATGCTTGATCAGGCGCGTGCCAAAGGTATCTATCGCAACCTTTTTGCCGCCAACTTGCTAGAGGGCCTGTCCCCGCCCGATGGTCTTTATCAAGGTGCGATCAGTTCGGGCACTTTCACCAACGGACACGTGGGACCTGCCGGGATTGATCGGGTGCTGGACGCTGTGCGCCCCGGCGGCTGGATCGTGCTATCCGTGAACACCCAACACTATGTCAGTGCCGGGTTCGCCGCCAAAATGGGGCAGATTGCACCGCACATTACAGACAGCAGCGAAACCGAGGTCGCTATTTATGCACAGGATGCGACAGGCCCACACGCGCGGGACACTGCATTGCTTTTGGCGTTTCGCAAGGTCTAGGTGTACATCTGCTTTTTGCGCGCGCGCGCCTCTTCGGTCGCTTGACCTGTGCCGTCGTGATAGCTGCCAAACCAACGATCCCATGGCATTTCCACCGTGCCATAGTTGCACTCGAAATAGCGGTGGTGCAGCTGGTGGAAAAACACCCCCATGCGCAGCTGTTTTTTGTCTTTCACAACCAGTTCTTCGAACCCGGAATGCGAAAACACCGGATGTGTCGATTGCACATAGCCGTGGAACATCAGGTGCAATGGATGTGTCGGCACCACCAGATGGATCAGGAAGTTGGTGTAAAACAGCATGTGTTCGACCGGGTGCATGGCGATGCCGGACCACGGCCCGACGTTGACGTTGCGGTGGTGCAGGCTGTGCGCCAGCTTGTACAGGGGCGGCCAGTGCAGCGCGCGGTGCACCCAGTAAAAGTGAAAGCTGGACCAGATCGGAACCAGCACAAAGGCCGCGACGAACCACACCGGATTGTCTGGAAACAGCAATGTCGGCGCATAGCCGTTGGCCATCATCCAGAACACCCCGATTTGCGCAATGCTCCACAATGTGATGCCGCTGGCGATGTGCCAGAACATGTTGTCCAACACCTGGTTGTTGAAGGTAAAAGACCCGTTCTTGCGGTTCTGATCGCGGGGGTCGAATTTGCTGGTGTCGCCCTGCGCCTTTTTCGCAATCAACCAATAGTGCAACGTGCCAGCGATCAGACATTGCGGTACGAGATTGGCAAGCCAAACGCGGATCATCCAACCGGGCTGAAAGCTTTGCATGGCCTCAAGTGGCGGCAGAATCAGGAAATACGCCCCAAGCGCGAGGACCAGACAAAGCGTTGTGGTCGAAATCTCGAACCAAAATGCAGCATACCATTTGAAAATCGCAACGGGCCGAGGTGGCCATTGAAACAGCGGGTTCTGCGCGATGGGCGTTGGGGGGCGATGGTTCCAGCGACCAGCTTCCTTTGCCTCGGCGTCAGCTGGCATAGTTTGACCCTTCCTCGTCAAGGATTGCCTTGAGTTCGGACAGGTGCCGTTCGTCTTGTTCGGGATAGTCCTCGATCTCGCGTGCCGTCTTTTCGGCGATGTCATCGGGGATCAGGCGCAGCGGCTTGCCAGTCTGCAGCGCCAGCAGGTAGGTCTGACAGGCCCGTTCGAAATAGAACATCCGATTGAACGTGTCGGCCACAGTGTCACCCAGCACCATTATGCCATGGTTGCCCATCACCATCACCTTTTTGCGGGGATCATCGAACATCTTGGCACAGCGTTCGCCTTCTTCTTCGAACGCGAGGCCGCCGTATTCGCCATCAACAATGACGCGATTGTAAAACATGCACCCGTTCTGATCGACGGGTGGCAAGGTGCTGTCGGCCAAAGCGGCAAGTGCTGTGGCATAAGGCGAATGCACATGCATTGCGCAGCGCGCATGGGCGCAGAATTTGTGCATGCCGCCATGCAGCCCCCAAGCCGTCGGATCAGGGGCGTCAGGGCCTTCCATGCTGGCCGGGTCATTGGCATCGACAACAATCAGGTCCGATGCCTTGATGCGGGAAAAATGCATCTGGTTCGGGTTCATCAGGAACTTGGTACCCTCGTCGTTGATCGAGAGGGAAAAGTGGTTGGCCACTGCTTCGTGCATATTGAGGCGCACGGTCCAGCGAAACGCGGCAGCAAGGTCCACGCGTTCCTGCCAGTGGTCCATGTTCGGGCGAAGTTCTGTGACGGTCATGGCGGCTCCTGAGGTGTGTGTTAGGTCCAGAGTGCCGTGGACCGTGATCCATGATCAACCTTAAATCCTAGCCTAAATGCGACTTATGTGGCGTCTTTGGCCCGTGACGGCACCCAAGCATAGCCGTTTTCGCAAAGTATATAGGCCTCGCGCAGGCCATGAGGCTTGTCGGTTGGCTGTTGCAGGATCGTGCCGCCATGCTCTTCGGCCAGGGCAACTGCATGCTCGGGGTCAGTGTCATAGAGCCGGATTTCGATCCCGCCCCCACGCGGAGGGTTCTCAGGCAGCAGGCCAAGCAACGGGTTGGAATGGTACGTCCCATCGCTGTGCAACTGAAACACTTGGTCTCCATAGGTCATGATCGCGAAATCGGCGGTCGGCTGGAACGCTTGCATCCTAAACACAGCCGTCAGAAACGCGACCTCGATCGCCACATCCCGCACCAGCAGGTTCAGCCCGATCCCACGCAGTCCCCGTCCAAAACGGTCTGCATCAATGCTGTTGTAATCCATGCCGGCACCGTCGCGTTGCATCCCGGATGCGTCAAGCGTTGTGGGCAACAAAATGAAGGTTTTACGACATCGCGTCATCCCCCCTTGCGCCTGCCTCAAAATGTTGATCATTTGGGACATGGAACATGACCTTTCTCCCCCCCCGTTTCCGAGCTGGCCCGATGCTGCTCCAGATCTTGTAGAAGTTGCCGCAGGCCGTGCGCCCGCCGACACTGTTATTCGCGGCGGCATATGGGTGAACGTGCACACCCGCGAGGCGTTGCCAAATCACGACATCGCAATCAAATCCGGCAGGATTGCCTGCGTTGTGCCTGATGCAAGCTATTGCACTGGCCCGGACACAGACGTGATCGAGGCCAAAGGGCGCTATATGGTGCCCGGCCTGTGTGATGGGCACATGCACATCGAAAGCGGCATGCTGACTCCGGCGGAATTTGCCGCTGCTGTCATTCCCCATGGCACCACCACAATGTTCACTGATCCCCATGAGATCGCCAATGTGCTTGGCCTTAGGGGTGTACGATTGATGCACGACGAGGCGGTCATGCAGCCTGTCAACATCTGGACGCAGATGCCGTCTTGCGCGCCTTCTGCGCCCGGGATGGAAACAACGGGATACGAAATCAGCGCCGAAGACGTGGCTGAGGCCATGGCGTGGCCCGGTATCATCGGTCTAGGCGAAATGATGAACTTTCCCGGCATGGCGGCGGGCGATCCGCAAATGCTGGCCGAGGTAGCCGCGACCCAGCGCGCGGGCAAGACCGTCGGGGGGCACTATGCCTCGCCTGATCTGGGGCCTGACTTTGCGGCCTATGTTGCTGGTGGCCCGGCAGACGATCACGAAGGCACAGTCGAGGCGGACGCCATCGCGCGGATGCGACAAGGCATGCGGTCGATGATCCGACTGGGCAGTGCATGGTATGACGTAGAAACCCAGATCACGGCAATCACGGAAAAAGGGCTGGATCCGCGCAACATGATCCTGTGTACCGATGACTGCCATTCCGGAACGTTGGTGAACGAGGGCCATATGAACCGCGTTGTCCGCCATGCGATTTCCTGTGGCTGTGATCCGCTGGTTGCTTTGCAGATGGCGACGATCAACACGGCGACACATTTCGGGCTGGAGCGTGAGGTTGGATCACTGACGCCGGGCCGTCGGGCGGATGTCATCCTGACTTCTGATCTCAGGACCTTGCCCATTGAACACGTGATTGCGTGTGGCAAGACGGTTGCGTTGGACGGCGTGTTGACCGTCACCTGCCCGCACCTGGACTGGCCAGATACTGCGCGCCAAACCGTGCACATGGGCGCGCCCAAAATTGCGGCCGATTTCGAAATTGCAGCACCTGAGGGGCGCAATTCAGTCACCGCCAACGTAATCGGTGTCGTTGAAAACCAAGCACCAACCAAGGCCCTGAAACGCGACATGCCCGTCAGCGACGGCAAGGTCGACAGCTATGGTGACACCTGCCAGATTGCGCTGGTGGAACGGCATCAGGCCACAGGCGGTGTGGTCAATGCGTTGGTGTCCGGCTTTAATTACGAGGGCCGGATGGCCATTGCCTCGACCGTGGCGCACGACAGCCATCATATGATTGTTGTCGGCACGGACCGGGACCAGATGGCGCTGGCCGCCAATCGACTTGCTGATGTTGGCGGGGGCATCACCATCTGGCGAGATGGCACAGAATTGGCGCTGGTCGAGTTGCCTATTGCTGGCCTTATGTCCGACAGCCCCGCGCGCGAGGTCGCCGCCAAAGCCGACGCTATGGTGCAGGCAATGGTGGATTGCGGCTGCACATTGAACAACGCCTATATGCAGCATTCCTTGCTTGCTTTGGTTGTTATCCCCGAGCTGCGCATTTCCGACCTTGGATTGGTCGATGTGCGCACATTTGAATTTATTCCCATACTTGAGCCCACAACATGAAAACTCTTTCAACGGGTGCCCATGCGCATACCGAATTTCACGATGCCAAAGCGGCAGTCGCACACCTGAAACTGCTTTATGATCAGGCGGTAAAATTTCTGTGCGACCAATTCATGGATGCGATGCAGGACGGCCCCCCCGAGGGGCGTATTCGCGCCTATTACCCAGAGATCCGGTTCACCACGACGTCCTATTCACGGGTCGATACAAGGTTGAGCTTTGGTCACGTTCCCAACCCGGGCACATATGCCACCACTGTGACGCGGCCTGACTTGTTTGAAAACTACCTTGTTCAGCAAATCGGGTTGTTGATTGCCAACCATGACCAGCCCGTTGAAATCGGGTACTCAAACACCCCAATGCCGGTGCATTTCGCGGTTGCAAACGACCCAACGATTTCGGTGCCCCAACAAGGGGCGGCGGCGTTTTCCATGCGTGATGTGTTTGACGTGCCGGACCTGAGCAATACCAACGACGATATCGTCAACGGCACGTACACGCCGGTGGATGGTATCGCGCCGCTCGCGCCGTTTACCGCCCAGCGGATCGACTATTCGCTGGCGCGCCTGTCCCATTACACCGCAACCGAGGCACACCATTTTCAGAACCACGTCCTGTTCACCAACTACCAGTTCTACGTGTCCGAATTCGAGGCCTATGCCCGCGCGCAGTTGGACGATCCCGACAGCGGATATACTGCATTTGTATCGACCGGAAATTCCGAGATCACTGCAGGCGACCAACCTCTGGCCGCCAGCCCCAAGATACCGCAAATGCCGACTTACCACCTTAAACGGGCGGATGGGTCGGGGATCACCTTGGTTAATATCGGGGTGGGGCCATCAAACGCGAAAACAGCGACGGATCACATTGCCGTTCTGCGTCCACATGCATGGTTGATGGTCGGGCACTGTGCCGGGCTGCGCAACAGTCAGGCGCTGGGCGACTTTGTGCTGGCGCATGGCTATCTGCGCGAGGATCACGTGTTGGACAACGATCTGCCGCCGTGGGTTCCGATCCCTGCGCTGGCCGAAATCCAGATCGCTCTCGAAGATGCCGTGGCAAAGGTCACTGAACTGCAAGGCTATGACCTGAAACGCATCATGCGGACCGGTACCGTGGCCACACATGATGACCGCAACTGGGAACTGCGTGACCAGCGTGGCCCGGTGCAGCGCTTGTCGCAATCCCGCGCCATTGCGCTGGATATGGAAAGCGCGACAATCGCGGCCAACGGATACAGGTTCCGGGTGCCCTATGGCACGTTGCTGTGTGTCTCTGACAAGCCGCTGCATGGCGAGTTGAAGCTGCCGGGCATGGCCTCGAACTTCTACAAGGAACAAGTTGCACGGCATTTGATGATCGGAATTCGTGCGATGGAACAGTTGCGCGAAATGCCGCTGGAACGTATTCACAGCCGGAAATTACGTGCCTTTGATGAAACCGCCTTCCTTTAATGGGCTGAAATCGGCGAAAAACCCCTGTTTTTCCCTTGCAAGGGGCCACTATTCGTTGTGTTTTCATACTACATGCCGTTACAAAACGGGCAGGAGGCCCTAATTCTCGGGCAGACGAAGGAGACCAGAAAATGGCAAAACCTATGACAAAGACCCAACTCGTCGCCGCACTGGCCGAAGATATGGGCACTGACAAGAAATCTGCAGGCGCAGCACTGGACGCAATGTGCGCCCTGATCACCAAAGAAGTATCTGGCGGCGGTGCTGTCACGCTTCCCGGTGTTGGCAAGATCTATTGCCGCGAGCGCCCAGAGCGCATGGTGCGCAACCCAGCCACGGGTGAGCAATTCAAGAAAGAAGCAGACAAGGTTGTGAAAATGACCATCGCCAAAGCGCTGAAAGACAGCGTGAACGAATAAGTCAGCTTATCTATGATGAAAAGGGTCGCCATCTGGCGGCCCTTTTTTTGTGCGCGACGTTTGGGTCCCGGAACTGTTACCGTTCGTACACGGTGGCCGCGTCACCCATATAATTGTCCCATGCAAACCAATACGAAATGTGGCCCGCCACCCGCGGCAGACGTGTCCCATCCGCGCAGATCAGCGCGCTTTCTGTCACGCGCCACTTTACGCCATTCTGGTCGGTGATCCGACCTGCGTCAGGCGTAAAGGTGGTGTTGCCCCGTTCATAGGCCCGCACGCTGCGCGCCTGCGTATCCCCGATCAGCAGCAGGGGTGTGTCGGCGATTGCATCGTTTATCACTTGTGTGCCGTCAAACGCATCCAGCGGCCACGCCCGCGCCGCCCCATGTCACTTCCTCTAGCCGAATGCGAGTGCGATCGCGGGTGATGAATTCTGGTCGCAGGAACGGGTCAAAGTTGGAATCAATTTGCAAATACATCTCGCGCGCAAAGGCGGGGTAGCTGTCGTGCGGGATAATCTGCGGGTTCGCTTCTTGCCACAGCATCCATTCGAACCAGTCCGTGAAATGATCCCGCCCGGTCAAGGAGGTCAGGGTTTCGGCGATCTGTGGCCCCCGCACCCGCGAAAATCGTAGGGACAACAGCAGCCCTGCCACCATATCCAAATCGCCGCGTGCTTGAATGTATTGCATGGCTGCGCGGAACTCTGATGAGGTGCCGAACATCGCGGCGCGCTGTGCGCGTGCGGGTGTCAGCCCGTCGGCCAGTGCAGCGCGGGGCAGGGCGGCCCCTGACAAGGTCAGCCCGGCAAAGCGGCGGCGGGTGAGTTTCATGCAGGTATCTCCTGGTTCCTGATGTGACTGTGACCGCAGTTTTGTTCACGCACACCCAAAAGGGTCGTGATCGACCCGCTTGCATCCCACCGCCATATCTTCGAACGTCCCGATCAAATCACAAGGGCAGTACCATGGACATTCGCGCGCTACTTATGGGGCTGACCTTTGCCCTGATCTGGTCGTCGGCCTTTACATCTGCGCGCATTATTGTGGCTGACGCGTCGCCGCTTGCGTCGCTTGCGTTGCGGTTTTTTCTGTCCGGGATCATTGGAATCGGTATCGCCCTGATGCTGGGGCAAACGTGGCGTCTGACGCGGGATCAGTGGCGCGCCACGATCATCTTTGGCGTCTGTCAGAACGCGATTTACCTCGGACTTAACTTTTATGCGATGCAAACGGTCGAGGCGTCGCTGGCCTCGATCCTGGCGTCGATGATGCCATTGCTGGTCGCCTTCGCAGGATGGGTCGTGTTTCGCGATAAATTGCCTGCGTTGGGGGTCGCTGGGCTGATCCTTGGCATCGTTGGTGTTGTTTTGATCATGTCGGCCCGGATGGACGCAGGCGTTGATATGTACGGTGTCGCCTTGTGCTTGATCGCCACCATCGCGCTTACCATTGCCACCTTATCGATGCGCACGATGTCAGCGGGGGGAAACCTGATGATGGTGGTCGGTCTGCAGATGTTTGTTGGTGCCTTTGCGCTGGCCATTGCATCGGCCCTGACCGAGACGATCCGCGTTGATCTAACGCCCGAGCTGATCGCCGCGTTTGCCTATACGACACTCGCGCCCGGCCTTTTGGCGACGTGGATCTGGTTTGCACTGGTGGCGCGGATCGGGGCGGTCAAGGCGGCGACGTTTCACTTCCTTAACCCGTTCTTTGGCGTGGCGATTGCGGCCCTGCTGCTTGGCGAGCGTTTGGGGCCGCGCGATGTGATCGGCGTTGCCGTTATTGCGGCGGGTATTCTTGCGGTGCAATTGTCACGGCAGCGCAAAACCTGACGTGCGCCTCTTGCACCGTCTGAAGTCGCTCATATTCTGTAGTTCAACTGCTTGTTTTCTGGAGCGTTGTCATGCACCGCCGTAGTTTTTTGCTGTCCTGCGCTGCCACCTTGGTGCCATCCGTCGTTCTGGCTTATTCGCCCGAACCTTTTTCGCCCTCGGTATGGCGCGATCTGCGCGACACGGATCAGGTCGTGATCCTGAATTATCGCGCGACATGGTCAATGACCTGCCAGATCAAATCGGATTTGATCGCCGAGGCCATTGCCGACAACCCAGCCTATGGGCGGCTGACCTTTGTTGATGTCGATTGGGATACGTTTGGGCATTCACAGATGACTGAACGGCTAAAGGTGAAGCGCCGTTCGACCCTTTTGGTGATGAAGAACGGGACAGAGATCGCGCGGCTGGTCAACGAACCCTATGCCCGGCAAGTGCGTGGTTTGCTGGATACGGCCCTTGCCGCGTGATGCGGTGACGCCAAAGACGACAGCGCGACGTTCGGGTTAAGCCCTGATCAAGAAAGACACAGTATAGCATACCCGTGACGCGCACCGCGATGATTGCGCGTGCCATTTGTGGACGGTATCCAAAGGTGACGACAGCGAGGATGCGATGAAATTACTCTTTGTGCACCAAAACATGCCGGGCCAGTACCGTGAACTTGTGCAATGGTTGGCCGCCCAAGGGGGCCACGAGATCGTGTTTCTGACCCAACGGCTTAAGTCACCGGAATTCAAAGGGGTGCGGACGGTCGTCTATAAAACGCACCACAAGGCCAGTGACGATGCCTATGGATTGTCCAAGACGTGGGAAACGGCTGCGGGAAATGGGTTTGGTGCCGTCAACGCGCTGCGCCAGATTGTGGCCAGCGGGTTTACCCCGGATATTGTCATCGGGCACGTCGGTTGGGGCGAGTTAAGCTTTTTCCGCGAGGTGTTGCCGGACACGCCGATGATTGGTTTTTTCGAATATTTCTATTCGGTGCATGGCGGCCCTGTCGGGTTCGACCCGACCGAGACGGTCAGCGATCACGCCCCTTATATGATGCACGGGCACAACGTTGTGCCGCTTGTGAATATCGAAGCGGTCGATGTCGGGCACAGCCCCACGCGCTGGCAGCGTGATCGTTTTCCGGCGCACTTTCATGACAAGATATACGTGTGCCATGACGGGATCCGCACCGATAAACTGAAACCCAACAAGGAGGCGCAAGTGTCGCTGGGCCGCATCGCCCGCCCGCTTTCCGCACAAGACGAGATCGTGACGTATATGGCGCGCAATTTGGAAACCACACGTGGGTTTCATCAGTTCATGCGCGCGCTGCCCCACATCCAAAAGGCGCGACCAGATGCACGGATATTGGTGATTGGCGGCAACGAAGTGTCCTATGGCGGCAAATCCAAACATCCCGGCGGCCTGCGCGGCCAGATGGAAGCGGAGGTCGGTCATCTGCTTGATTGGGACAGACTGCATTTTCTGGGGCAGGTGCCGTATGCCGATTACCAACGCATCATCCAGATCAGCCGCTGCCATATATACCTGACGATGCCCTTCGTTTTATCGTGGTCCCTGCTAGAGGCGATGTCGATGGGCGCAACCATTGTCGCAAGCAACGTCGCCCCCGTGCGCGAGGCCATGACCGATGGCGAAACGGGATTGCTCGTTGATTTCTTCGATCCCGAAGCGCTGGCGGCGACGGTCGCAAACGTTCTGGACCGTCCGGCGGATTTTGAACATTTGGGACGTGCAGCACGAGAGCACGTGGTTGCCCAGTACGATTTTCTGACCGTTTGCCTGCCCGAGCATATCAGACAGATCAACGCACTCGTGGCCCCGGCGTTGCAGATAAAGGCGCCCTAACGCGTGGCGATTGTGTTTCTGGGTGCCGGTGGGAAATTGGGTAGATTGTTGCGCCCTATCTTTCCCGAATGTGCCGAATGGCTCACGCGCGGTGATGTGGATATTTTTGATGTCACCGCCCTGCGCGCGGCGCTGACAGGCGCGGGCGCAGTCGTTTGTCTGGCCGGTGTCACGCATGGTTTGCCTGCGCTTCTGAATGGCAACGTCGACTTGGCCCTGCGCACTTTAGATGCCGCGAAACAGGTTGGTGCAGGCCCGGTTTTTTTGTTGTCCAGTGCCGCGGTGTACGGATGTCAGCATGGCCTCTTGTCTGAACACGGGCCGACGCGACCGGTTTCTGATTATGGCCGCGCAAAGTGTGCGATGGAGCGTGCCGCAGCCTGCCATGCTCATCCCAATACCGTGTTAAGAGTTGGCAATGTTGCGGGTGCTGATGCGATCTTGGGAGGGTGGATGCCCGGGTTTCAACTTGATCAGTTTGCCGACCTTACGACGCCGAAACGCAGCTATATTGGGCCACATATGCTGGCCCGCGTTCTTTTTGATTTGGTGCGCGCGCCAAATTTACCGCCTATTCTAAATGTGGCTGCGCCGGGCTGCTTGCAGACGGGTGCGCTGTTGGATGCTGCCGGGTTGGGTTGGACACCACGGCCTGCCTCCCCTCTGGCTATACCTATTGTTAACCTTGATACCAGTTTACTGGGCAGGTTTATCCTTCGTAAGCCTTCAACTTCTACTGCTGACAGCATTGTTTCGGATTGGAAAAATGGGCTGAATTAAATGACCTGGCATAAGCGTGCTTTTGATGTGGTGCTTGCGAGTCTGCTGTTGATCGTCTTGTCACCTGTCATGGCCTATGTCGCATATATGATCTGGCGCGCGCAGGACGGGCCGATATTTTATGTTGCGCCACGGATGAAATCGCCAACGCAAACCTTTGGTTTATGGAAATTTCGCACGATGACGGTGGTCGATGCGGATTCAGGCGTATCTGGTGGCGACAAACGGGCGCGTATCACCGCTTTGGGTGCTCGACTGCGCATCCGACGTTTGGATGAGTTTCCGCAACTTTGGAACATACTGAAAGGTGACATGAGCTTTGTTGGGCCACGCCCGCCGTTGCCCGAATACGTCCTGCGTTTCCCCAACGTGTATGGGCGCATTTTGAAAAACCGTCCCGGTGTGACTGGCCTGGCGACGGTGCGGTTTCACAAACACGAGGCGCGGTTATTGGCGCGTTGTCGCACCGCAAAAGAGACTGACGTTGTCTATGCTCGAAATTGCGTTCCACGAAAGGCACGATTGGATATGATTTATCAACGCCATCAGAGTGTTACCTATGACATTCTATTGATCCTCGAAACACTGACAACCTTGCTGCCATCAATGCCTTTGCGTGGTCAGAGCGCATCGGTTGTACGTGGAAATGCGAGCCCCCTCTCTGCGGTTTTAACGCGCCCTTAAGCCTGAGTACGCAAGTGTCAGATTGAGAAATCGCATTGGTCCTTTCGGATTCCCGAACTGACATTCGCGCATCGCATATGCAGCACCGAAAGTTGGTGCTGCGCCAAGAACTTCGAGGGGCCAATGATACATCTATTTAAGAAGGCTTCTTCTGCGCAGCGTTGGAAATTTTTTACTGCAAGCGGCCTGGTGCTTGTTTTGTTTGAGGCGGTGGGTTTCCAAGTTGATGCTGGGCAGACAGGGAGAAGCGTTTGGAACTACCTGCTTGCTGCAACACTGTCCGTAGCTGTTACCTATTGGGTTGTTTGGTTTTTCTTTTCGATAGTCCGCACAGCGTCAAGACCGATCATCTGTAATCGAGATGTAGCGACACAAAATAATCCGCAGGCTCAATTCAATTATCAAACGTCTGACACATGCGGACGGCTTGAGGAATTGCAACATCTCTTGGGGCGGCGCGAGGTGGATTCAGGCGGGTTCACATATGGCAACACGTATCGTGGGCGGGTTGTCCTAATCTCTGGCGCTGGGGGGTCGATTGGATCTGAATTATGTCATCAAATTATCGCCAGCAATCCGCGAAAACTTATCCTTTACGAAATGAGTGAAACAGCACTCTACCAGATTAATCAGGCCATGCTGCTCAAAGGGCAGGGCGTTGAAATCGTCCCAGTCCTAGGATCGGTTGCTGACGCAGCCAAGGTTCGGAGTGTCTTAATAGCGCACGGCGTTCAAGTCGTCATACATGCCGCCGCATACAAACATGTTCCCTTGGTCGAGAGTAATCCGCTGGCTGGCGTCCAGAACAACGTGTTTGGTACGAATGCAATTGCCAACGCCTCAGTTGAGGTGGGAATAGAGCGGTTTATTTTGATTTCGACGGACAAAGCTGTGCGCCCAACCAGTGTCATGGGCGCGTCGAAACGGCTGGCTGAGTTGTTAGTGAAAGAAATTGCACAGAGCTGCGCGAACAACGCCGGGCCAATTCTATCTATCGTCCGGTTTGGCAATGTTCTGGGGTCGTCTGGCTCTGTCGTACCTCTGTTTCAGCAGCAAGTGCGACGTGGTGGTCCGGTTACCGTTACGCATCCTGATGCGTCGCGGTTTTTCATGACAGTACAAGAGGCGGTGCAGCTTGTGCTGTGTGCCGGATCCATGGCGCGTGGCGGTGAGACGTTTGTCTTGGACATGGGGCAGCCTGTAAACATCGCAAACCTTGCGAGACAAGTCATTGATACTGAATGTTTAAATACACAGGATGTGATCAATTCAGCTGATAATATTGAGATCAAATTCACTGGGTTGCGACCCGGTGAAAAGCTGGCAGAAGAATTGACTTTGAACGGCGTTTTGTCTTGTACAAATCATCCCAAAGTCTTTGTGGCGACAGAAGACGATCACAGCCAAATGAAAATGGCGACGGCTCTGAAATTCCTCAGCAGAGCAATCTCAAACAACGATGCGACTGCTGTACGGGAACAGGTGTTCCGATGGGTCGAACCCTATTGCGCGCGCCAAGCACTGCAAACGCAAACAGCGTCCGGATGAAAATGACACCAGACACAGCGTGCCTTTTCAAAGCGGAACGATGTTGCCTTTGTCGAAGCGCTTCAAGGCCCACAAAACACATCTATGTCTCCTTTCTGGCGGCGCTTTCCAATTGTGCATTCTTCCTAATGGCGGGGGCGGTGTTTGCGCAAAGTCGTGCGGCGGCGACACTTTCTCCATCATCAATCAATTTTTATGGTGTGCCCGGGTTGATTGACCTGCCCAGCGCTGATGCCTTGCCGGACGGTCAGATTGCGATTGGAGTATCGACCTTTGGTGGGCAGACCCGCAGCAATTTTACGTTTCAGTTTTCGCCCCGCATATCTGTGACATTTAGATATGTCGGGCTTCAGGATTGGAATTCAGATGGATTTGATACGTACCGGGATCGCAGCTTCGACTTTCGCTATTTGTTAACGAGGGAGGCACGTTTCAGACCTTCTCTTACGATCGGGCTTCAGGATTTTTCTGGTACGGGGATATATGCCGCTGAATACCTTGTCGCGACCAAAACTGTCTGGCAGCCATTCGGCTTGCCAGGGCGTGTAAGGGTGACTGCCGGTCTGGGTTGGGGGCGGTTGGCCAGTGCGGGCAGTATCGGGTCTCGATCAGGCAGTGATCGCCCAATATTTCGCCCCGGCGATCCGGGCGGTGAGCCTGCAATGGATCAATGGTTTCGCGGGCCTGTGTCACCATTTGGCGGAATTGTGTGGGACGTTAACAATCGTTTCAGCATTAAGGCGGAGTATTCGAGCGATGCATACGCTTCCGAAACTGCGCGAGGTGTGATTGCCCGTCATTCACGGTTCAACTTTGGGCTAGAATATCAGGCGCGGCGAAATCTGCGGATTGGTGCCTATTGGCTATATGGCTCAGAAATCGGGTTGAATGCACAGCTTCAGTTCAACCCTAAGACGCCTGCAAATGCTTATAGGCTTGAGGGACCCAAGCCGATCATTGTGCGCCCGGATCGGGCAACAAACCCTGAGACGTACGCGACTGAATGGGCGAAGTCTGACTCTGCTCCAACGATCATTCGTGATGTCGTGGGGCCGGAATTGGCTAAAGACGGTATCCAACTGGAGAGCATCATAGTCTCTGCAAACTCTGCTGAGGTGCGTGTATCCAGCGTTCGGTTCGACAATCTGGCTATTCTCGTTGGTCGCACAAGCCGAGTTATGGCGCGCATTCTGCCGCCATCGGTCAGCACATTTCAAATTACTCTGATGAATGATGGTTTAGCGCTGTCCACTGTAACGCTCGCACGTGATGACCTTGAGAACCTTGAATTTCAACCGGGTGCCAGCGGATTGCTTTTGTCCCGCGCAGGTTTTTCCGACGCTAGCCCACAGGCGAATGACGATGCTGCGTATGTAGAAGGAATCTACCCATATTTTAGCTGGGCGTTTGGCCCATACATCCGCCCCAGTTTCTTCGACCCGGATGAGCCTGTGAGAGTTGATGTCGGTATCTCGGCGATCGGCCGCTATCGGTTTGGCCCCGGATGGCTTTTGATGGGTGAGGTCCGCCACAGGTTAGGTGGGAACATCGACAATGGGGCGCGGCAATCAGATTCTGTTTTGCCGCGGGTTCGGACGGA
>Ga0209405_1000291_pt1 | contig 43721 bp, 48 predicted proteins | sample COGITO_mtgs_1105_6_FD_184803 | JGI IMG/M metagenome (GOLD analysis project Ga0209405, IMG submission 184803) | Pelagic marine microbial communities from North Sea - COGITO_mtgs_110516 (SPAdes) (version 2) | ecosystem: Environmental > Aquatic > Marine > Epipelagic ...
GATTACTTGGGCAGTACTATTGAAGAGGCAACAGAAGAGCTTGCTTAATGTGAAATTGTTCACACTCATAAGTTGGGAAAGTTGGGCATAGCAGGGCGTTCGCCCAACTTTTTCTTCTTAATAACGTTGTTGTGTATGATTAGTAGCGTGAATAATAACTAAAGATAATAGAAATGACAGAAGAAAAAAAAGAAAATTTAGCACATAATAACTATCCTTACGGAAGTGAAATGCCCATTGGTAGTAGAGATAGAAGTCTATATGAAAATAAGAAAGAAAGTTTTTTAAATGGACTAAACGCAGCTATTAATTATACACATAGTTGTGAAACGGTTGCGAATAAAGAAAACAAAGACTTCTTTAAATGGGTTGAGTCTGAAAAAATTGAAAGAATAAGTGACTTTTACTTTTTAATAGGCAATAAAAAACATACTTATAACTACGTTAAAAAAAAGTACAGAATGTATTTACAGAAAAAGCAAATGTTTTACTAACTATTATGTATAAATATATTTATGTATAATTTATTTGCACATTATGTGCTTTATTTATATATTGCAAAAAATAACATTTAAAAAAATAAATATGAGCAAAAAAGTAATAGGTTGGTGGTCAGGTGGAATTACAAGTGCAGTAACTTGTAAACTATGTATTGATATTTACGGAGTTGAAAACGTAAGAATTATATTCATTGATACATTTAATGAAGATGAAGACACTTACAGGTTTAAAAAAGACTGTGAAAAATGGTATAATAAAGAGATTGAAACCATTACAAGAGTCGGAGAAGGTAAAAAGTACGAAAAGATACAAGATGTTTGGTATAAATACAAATCATTAAATGTTGCCGGTGGTGCAGTTTGTTCATCTGAGTTAAAAAGAGAATTAAGAAAAGAATGGGAAAAAGAAAACGATTATAAATATCAGGCATTTGGATTTGATGGTGATGAAATTAGGCGAGTTAAGTCTATGGTTAAAAGTTACAGAAAAACTGCAAAGCCTATATTTCCTTTGTTGATGTTTGGATACAATAAACAAGATTGCTTGAAAATTATATTAGATGAAGGTTTGGAATTGCCAAGAGCTTATCGGCTCGGATTCCTAAATAACAATTGTTTAAATACAGGGTGTGTTCAAGGTGGTATAGGGTACTGGCAGAAAATGAAAAAAGACATACCAAAAAACTTTGATGAAATGGCTAAAATAGAACATGAATTAACTAAAATTAAAGGAGAACCTGTTACTATGTTAAAAGATCAATCAAAAGGAGGAGGCTTAGTTTTTTTAAAACCACATAAAGACTACCCAAACATTAAAGACATTAGTATGATGAAAGGCAGAGAGCCTAAACCTCTAACAGATTGCAATGGTTTAGCTTGTGGCGTATCTGATTTAGATGAAAGAAATCCTACTGAAAAAGAAATAAACTTTCAAACAGATATATTTAATTTTAAAAAGTTTGAAAAATAATATATAATTTAAAATAACATTCTCTACGAAAGTTAATCCTTAATTGTCGTTAATGTAGGCCGCTGTAATGCTAGAAATAGTTAAGTCAAGTCGTAGTAGAATGATGTAACATTAACTTGATAATTGCAGTAAGACTGACAGCACGGAAAGACGGCCCTCTATTGAGGTAACTTAAATTAATTAAAAATGAAAGCAAAAAAGTTTAAAGTTCACTTGTATTATCGTGGAGAAATAGATGACCAAACAAAGTTCACAGATGAAATAGATGAGGCAAGGAGATGGGTTGCAGACGCATCTCATGGGGTAATTCTTAACGAACAAAACATAAATATACAATGAATGTACTATCACTATTCGATGGCATGTCCTGTGGACAGATAGCCCTCAAGAATCTAGGTTTTAAAGTAGACAACTACTTTGCTTCTGAGATTGACAAGTATGCTATAAAGATAGCAAAGAAGAACTTCCCTAACATGGTTCATGTTGGAGACGTTACCAAAGTACATTACTCTGATTTTAGAGGTTGTTTAGTAGTAGAGAAAGACTCAGGATATATACAAGATATACCTAAGTCAAGACATATTGATCTTATCATAGGTGGTAGCCCATGTCAAGGATTTAGTAGGGCAGGTAAGAACCTAAACTTTGACGACCCTAGGAGCAAGTTGTTCTTTGAGTTTGTTAGGTTGGTCAAGGAACTCAAGCCTAAATATTTCTTACTAGAGAATGTAAAGATGACAAAGGAACACAGAGATACTATATCAGATGTGTTAGGTGTTGAGGCAATATACATAGATTCGGCACTTGTGTCTGCACAGACCAGGAAGAGATACTATTGGACTAACATACCATATGTGTTTGATCCTGTAAACATGGGGATAAAGCTAAGTGATATCATTCAAACTGAAGGAGAGCTTGAGGGGTCAGAAGTAGACGAGAGGATGGTTACCAACAAAGGCAAAGCGTATTGTCTTACAGCAAGGTATGATGGTGCTGTGTGGTGGAATAGCATAGAGAGAAGCCAACGAAGTATGATTAGAATAGATAACAAAGTATGTTTCCCTGAAGCCACTAAGAAAGGATACGCTGCTGCAGGTATAGGTGAGGGATTGGATTTATCATATCCCACTAGCACTACCAGAAGAGGTAGAACTTTAAAAGAAAAATCACATTGCCTTACTACCATATCACCTAACCAAGGTATTATAAATGAGAAATACAATTGGAGAAAGCTTACACCAGTTGAGTGCGAGAGACTTCAGACAGTTCCTGATAATTATACTGAAGGAGTGTCTAATGCTCAGAGGTACAAGATGTTAGGCAATGGATGGACTGTTAAAGTCATTGAACATATATTTAAAAATATAAACATAAAAAGCAAATAATTAGAATAAAAATAGTATATTTGCAAAACATAAAACAAAATTCTATACTGATGGGAAGATCAAGTGAAGAGTTCATTAAGCAAAGACAAGAGGAGATTGACTCACTCCCAAACTATAAAATGCCATTTTCATGGCAAGACAATTTCGTAAATTTAGGAACTCAATATATAAACAATGAAGAACAGAATATTTAATTTGTATGTTAATTTCATCTGTGATGAATGTGGCATAACTAGAAAACAATTCTTTACTAAAAGTGGAAAAACAATGTATTCAACACCTCGTTTTATGTTATATTATATATGTAATGAAAGACCTATTAGGATGACTGAGATTAAGCGTCTCATGGAGTCTTATAAGTTTAAAGTAGAGCGAGCGAACATTGAATACGGGATCAATAAGATTTCAAAAAGTAAAGACAAAGATGTTTGGAGAATTATAAACTCATGTCTAATAATTTTAAGAGAAGAATAATGTATAAATATAACTTAGAAGAAATTTGGCATCAAGCTAAAAATGACAACAAGAGTATTGAGATAGAGTATGTGACTTACACATCTTACATTTTCAAAGGAATAAAGATTATAAAGGAAGGTAAAAACATTTCAATATACAATACTAAAAAGATGGGATTGTCTTATGATTTAATATCTGAAGAACATTACTATGTGTTTCTACAATTTGGTTTTAGGGCAGGTGTATATCATGTTTTAAAATCAACATACCTAGATATGATAGATGTTATAAACCATAAGATAAAAAAAGAGATAAACAATCAAAACAATCGTAAGCAATACAAGAAATTAAAAACATTAAGGGAAGAGTTAATTAATAAATACAGTAAAATTTCTAAATCAATTTAAATTATGTCAAACACAAAAACAACATTCAAAACATTAACATCTATCAACCTAAAAGACAAGATAGAAAAGAAAGGTATGCACAATTACTTATCTTGGTCTTATGCATGGGCTATTGTTAAAGACCAATACCCTGATGCAAATCGAAAGGTATACGAGTCAGAGGCAACTGAGTTAAACTTCTTTACAGATGGAAGAACAGGTCATGTAAAGGTAGGTGTAACAATAGAAGGTGTAGAGCATATCGACTACCTACCTATTATGGATTACAACAATAAATCGCTTTCAGTAGATAATATTACATCTGCTGCAGTAAACAAGGCTATACAACGTAGTACGGTTAAGGCTATTGCTATGCATGGATTAGGATTGTCTTTATGGGCAGGAGAAGATTTAGTGGATGTTAGTGAGTCAGCACCTGCAGTCAAGTCAAAAGAAAAACCAACCTTAAAAATTAATACTGACAATTGGACTAATGTTGTTAATTATGTGAAAGGACAAAAGGATAAGCCTCTTTCTAAAACAATTACAACATTGGAAATAAAATACACTATACCTACATCACTTAAAAAAGAATTAGGAAAATATGTCAAGTAATATAATAGAAGAGTTAAGAGATGACTCTAAGTATTATGGTGATATTGGTAGAAACTACTTATCTAATTCAGATATATATAGCCTATTAAAGAATCCTAAAAACTTTAGAAAGAAAGAGAAGTCACTCCCTTTAATAGAGGGAAGTTACTTCCACACAGCAATGCTTGAGCCTGAGAAGATACATACATATAGTGTTATGGATGTATCAAGTAGAGCCACTAAGGGCTTTAAGGAGTATATAAATGACAATGACCTTGATCCATACGATGTGCTACTTACAAAAGAAGTAAGTAAGATTAACACCTGGGTTGATGCTATGAAGTCTAACTTCGTAATGTATACAGACATATATGCTGAGGGTAATATCTACGAGCAACCTGCAGTAGCTACTATCTTTGGAATGGAATGGAAAGGTAAGGCAGACATTGTTACGGCTGATAAAGTAATAGACATTAAGACTACTGGAAATATAGATAAGTTTAAGTGGAGTGCTAATGACTATAACTACGATAGTCAAGCATATATATATGAACAATTGTTTGGTAAGCCTGTAGAGTTTTACATTATAGATAAGACTACTCTTAAACTAAAGATAGCTAAACCTTCAGAGGAAACTATTTTAAGAGGGCGTGACAAGGTTTTAAAAGCTATTGAGGTATATAATAAGTTCTTTGCTAAGGATTCATTAGAAGACATTACACAGTACATAGAGCATGAAGTGTTTTAAATTGTTCACACTCATAATTTATTTAAGGAGTCAGAGTAGCTTCTCCAACTAAGCTACCACATTAATACCATTAAATATGTCAAAAGACAAAGTATTTGCAGACGGATTTATCTTTAAGAGAAGAGAAAACGCACCAGATTTCGTAATTGGAAACATCAGTGTAAAAGTTGAAGAAGCAATTTCGTTTTTAAAAGAGAGGCAAAAGAACGGTTGGGTTAACCTAAATGTATTAACAAGTAAGTCAGGGACTCCTTACATGGAGTTAGATCAATTTGTTCCAAAGAAAAGCAATACTAGTTCAAAATCTAGCAGCAATAGTATGCCAGAACCAGACAATCTGCCATTTTAAATCAAACCAATTTTAATGAAAGATTAGGGGTATGTAATTATCCCTTTTCTTTTATTTATCTTATGATTGAAATGTTAACTTTTTACCTTAGATATGGAATGAAAAAAATAATATTAATATATTCCCTATATATATATATAGGGATGTAAACTAAACATAATGGAAAATAAGAGTATAACAATTTTTAGAAACATAAAGGATACTTCTACGCCTTTCTTTAGAGATATAACCTACATACTTAACAGAATAAAGGAAGGTATGTCTAAAGAGCTTATAAAACAGATTAGAGCAGAGAAGGATAAGGAAGTTCGACAAGGTTTAAAAAAGAACTTACCTGCTATATGTTTCTCTGGAATATTTAACAAGAGGTCAGATGACAGCATCAAGGAACATAGTGGTTATATATGTTTAGATTTTGATGGATATAAGACCAAGAAAGATATGATGTCTGAAAAGGAACGACTATCTAAAGACAGGTTTGTATATTCTGTATTCATATCCCCTAGTGGAAATGGATTGAAAGCTATAATTAAGATACCTAAAGAACCTGATAACCATAAACAATATTTCTTGTCTTTAGAGAAACACTTTAACTCTGATTACTTTGATAAAACAAGCAAGAACATATCAAGGGTATGCTATGAATCTTATGACCCTTTAATATACATAAACGTAAACTCTAGTTTATGGAACAAAATAGAAGAGATTGAGTATAAGGTTATCGAAAAGAATATATCTAAACAAACGATACCTATTAAAGACGATAATACGATAATAGATATACTTTTATCGTGGTGGAACAGAAAATATGGTTTAGTTGAAGGGGAGAGGAACAACAACGTATACATACTTGCTGCAGCATTTAATGACTACGGAGTTTTAAAGTCTTCTGCTGAAAGAACTATGCGTGATTTTGAGAGCAGTACATTTACTAGAAGTGAAATAAAAACCACCATTGATTCTGCATATTCACAGATTAATAATCACGGCACAAAATACTATGAAGATCAAGAAAGAGTAACTAAGATTCGTTCACAGTTAAAGAGAGGTGTCTCAAAAAAAGAGATACGCCATCAATTAGTTGAATCCGGTATTGATGGTGGTGTGGCCGACTCTGTTATAACAGAAGTTGAGGATAGTGATTGCGATAAAAGGTTTTGGAATAAGAATGAAAAGGGAGTTATAAGTATTGTTCATTATGTCTTTAGGCAATTCTTAGAGGACAATGGATTCTATAAGTTTACACCTGAAGGAAGTAAGAGTTTTATTTTTGTAAGAGTAAATAGTAATTTAATAGACCACACTAGTGAGGAGGAAATAAAAGATTTCATTCTTGGTTATCTAGAGAAGTTAGATGACTTGTCTATTTATAATTACTTTGCAGATAAGACAAGGTTCTTTAGAGAAGACTTTCTATCTCTACTAGGAACTGTAGATGTTTATTTTATTGAAGACGATAAAAACACAGCTTACTTATACTATAGGAACTGTGCAGTAAAGGTTACTAAAAACAAAAAGACAACAATCCAATATGATGACTTAGGTGGTTATGTTTGGAAAGACCAGGTGATTGATAGGGACTTCGAGATTTGTGAGTCGTTTAATTGTGATTATAAAACATTTATATCTAACGTATCAGGAGGCAATAAGCAAACAATAAAATGTATGCGTAGTACTATTGGATTTGTTTTACATGCATATAAGAACTTATCTTACTGCCCTGCTATTATACTTGGTGATGAGAATCTATCGCAGGATCCTGAGGGAGGGACAGGTAAGGGATTGTTTATGAACGCTTTATCTCAGATGAAAAAGCTTGTTACAATTGATGGAAAGTCTTTTAACTTTGAGAAGAGCTTTGCTTATCAACTTGTGTCTGCAGATACTCAGGTTCTTTGTTTTGATGATGTTAAAAAGCATTTTGATTTCGAGAGATTGTTTAGTGTTGTTACAGAGGGTCTTACCTTGGAAAAGAAGAATAAGGATGCAATAAAAATTCCTTTTACTAAATCACCTAAGGTAGCAATCACAACAAACTACCCTATAAAAGGAAAGGGTAATTCATTTGAGAGAAGGAAGTGGGAAATATATTTTGCTGATTTTTATACTAAAGAATTTACACCTTTAGTAGAGTTCAGGAAATTAATGTTTGGAGAGTGGAATGAAGAAGAATGGTGTGCATTTGATAATTACATGATAGAGAACTTGATGTTTTATTTAAAGAACGGATTGATTAAGGGTAACTTTAAAAATGTAGACATCAATAAGCTTTCTATAAATACTAATTATGAATTTGCAGAATGGTGTGGTGTACTTAGAAACAGGACTAATCCATTGTTAAGGCTAAACGAGAAACTTTACACTAATGAATTGTACTTTGATTGGATTTCTGAATATCCTAACTATGGGCCTAATAGAAAAGGAAGTATATCTAACATTCAATTTAATAGATGGTTGGTTGAATATGGGGAGTACGTCACTGGTATAAAGCCTAAAGATGATGATAGGGATATGAATGGTAAGTTTATTATTTTTAAAACCAAGAAAGATATTAAAATAGAAAAAGATGACGAAGGATTGCCGTTCTAATTTCAAATGGTGTATAGATAATGATTTTCAGGTATATGTAAAACCTATGAATCATAGTAAGAACTTTAAAATTGCTATTCGTAAAGGAGGTATATCCACAAACGGCAAGAGTAGTTTTTATTCCATAGAAAAAAATATGACTATTTACAGCAATGAAATATTAGGAAGTGTTTTGTATAAGAATCAGTCATTAGCAATAGAAGCACTACCAATTGTATACAACTATTTAAAAAAAACTTATGATAAAAAAAGAGTGGTATTTCATGAATCAATTAAAAACAAAAACAATGAATGAAAATTTTCCAACAAACAAAACTTATTTCCAAATTGCCTATTCTAAACAACATAAACTATATGACTTTACAGTTTTTTGTTCAAATACAAATAAAGTTTTACATCATTATCATTATCCAAATCTAAAACAAATTAACAAATTAATCCAAGAATTTAAATAACGTATTGTGTATGAAAAGTAACGGATAAATTAACAATAAACTTAATAGATATGACTAAAATAAAAGTAGAATTACCAAAAGGATTTATGAATGTAGGCGTGAGTTTGAGGAATGACTTAATAGCAAATACAAATGATAGTGCAAATTGGGACACTTTAAGGTTTCCATTGCCTAAGCCGACTTTTAAATGGCAGATACATTCTTACGAAGATGACAATAAAATAGTGAACTTAATTGATAAGCAATAAGTAGTTATTTTTTATACACGTTGTTGGCAGCATTGTTTTAATATGTGCCTAACGGTTGCGGTTAAGGTTAGTTGCGGATAGTAATAATTAAATAAATAAAAAATGAATGTATTAAAATACTTAGAAAGCAAGGGAATAAAAGATAATCCAAGAATAATTGATGTTACTGGACAAGCAACTGATTTTTATTTACAAACTTTATTAGAAGACTTTAAAAAGCAATTAACTTTAACCGATGTTGTGGTTGAGTTGCCAAGTAAAAAGAGCAAAGAGTTTGAAAGATGGACACAAAGTAAAGGATATGAACCAGCGTTTAACGGACTTTGGTATGAAAAAAATAACCAAACGTATAACACAGACTTACTTCATAGAGCATTTACCAATGAAATAGAGTTTGGCAATTAACTACAACGAGAAAGGCTAAGGTTAGTAGCCTTAATTACTGACCATTAAATTATAACAAGACCTATTTAGGCTATTAACTTTAGCCATTGTTAGGCACTTTTAAAATTATGTTTGATATAGGAAATTACTACGGTGGATTAGAAATAAAAGAAGAAGAAGGTAAATACTTTTGGGGAATAGAAAATTATGATGGTACAGACTTTGAGGAGATACCAAAATATTTATATGATGCACTAATTAAATTTAGTGAACAAGGTGAATAATTTTTATTGTGCCTAACACTAAGATAAAAGAACGTTTTAATGTTCTTTATCGACTGTTGACCCACGTTTTAATGTGGGTAATAAAAAATTAAATTAAAATTAAATGATTGAATTTAGAGATTATCAAAAAGAAATTATATCCAAAGGAGTCAAATGTTTGTATGATTATAAATTCGTGTACTTATCTATGGAAGTTAGGACAGGTAAAACACTTACATCATTAGGGATATTAGATAATATGATGAGTGTGAACAAGGCATTGTTCATAACTAAGAAGAAGGCTATAAGCAGCATAGAGTCTGACTTTGATTTGTTAAAGCCAAGGTTTGAACTTACTGTAATAAACTACGAGTCACTACACAAGATAGACCTAAAAGGTTGGGACGCTGTAGTATGCGATGAAGCTCATAGTATGGGTGCTTTTCCAAAGCCAAGTAAAAGATCTAAACAAGTTAAGGAACTTATAATTAAAAACAACCCATATGTTGTTTTGTTATCAGGAACACCGACACCTGAATCATTTAGTCAGATGTATCACCAAGTATACAGTATAGCAGGAAATCCTTTTAGAGACTACACTAACTTCTATAAGTTTGCTAAAGACCATGTTGTTCCAAAGACAAAACGAATCGGTTCGTTCTTGGTTAGCGACTATTCATCTGGTAAACAATCAATACTAGATAATATGAATAAGTATATGATTTCATACACTCAAAAAGAAGCAGGGTTTAATTCTTCCATAAAAGAAACAATACTTAAAGTAGATGCTCCTGAAGCCATTTACAGTATGTGTAACAGACTTACTAAGTATTTAGTAGTTGAGGGAAAGGAAGATGTAATATTAGCCGACACAAGCGTTAAATTAATGCAGAAGCTTCATCAAATGTATTCTGGAACTGTAAAGTTTGAAAGTGGAAAGTCTATGGTCTTGCATACATTTAAAGCTCAATACATATACGATAACTTTTGTAATCATAAGATAGGTATATTCTATAAGTTTAAAGAAGAACTTAATGCGTTGAAACAAGTGTATGGTGAACACATATGTACTGACTTAGAAACATTTGAATCAACAGATAAGTCTATAGCATTACAAATTGTTAGCGGCCGAGAAGGTATTAGTTTAAGAAAGGCCAAGTACCTGGTATACTATAACATAGACTTTAGTGCTACTAGTTATTGGCAGAGTCGTGATCGTATGACTACTAAAGATAGGCCAGAGAATGAAATTTTTTGGGTGTTTACATCTAAAGGTATTGAGGATAAAATATATAAGGCGGTTAGTAAAAAGAAAGACTACACCTTAAAACACTTTAAAAAAGATTTATTAACTTTAAATTAAATATAATATGCCATCAGGAGTTTATAAAAGAACTAAAAAACCTAAAAAAGAAATTAATTTTAATAAAGTACTACAATTAGTATTAGATGGGTTGACTATAGAAAATGCTATATTTAGTTGTGGATGGAAATATACTTCATACTTCTATCGAGATATTACTAAAGAACAAAAACAACAACTATATAGAGCAAAAATGCTACACTCTACATACAAAAGATATTAATCAGAACATTAATTTTAAACTAAATATATTATGATAATTTTTACAAAAGCAATTTTTTGGATAATCGTTGCAATAATTGTAGCAAAAGTAGGTAAGGCAATAGCTAAAAAGTTATGGCCTGAAGACTGGAATAATCACCCATTTTAATGATTGAAGAAACATTAGGAGAATATTGTAAAACAGTTTGGATATTTGGAGAGCCATATGACATGTGGATTCCAATGATGAATCCAAAATATTTAACAGAAAATAACCTATGGAATGACAGAGCAGAGAATACAGAAGAAAAGGATTGACCAACTAGAAGCAGAGGGGTACTATGTAATCAAGCTTATTAAGACAAATAAGAATGGTATCCCTGATATTATAGCTATACCACCTAATTGTGGTGTATTATTTTCAGAAGTAAAAAAGCCAGAGGGCAGGGTGTCTGCCTTACAAGAATATAGACTAAAAGAATTAAAAAAGCATGGAGTCAAAACAGAAGTATACAGAGGGTGATGATTTTGAATTAGATGAGTTTTTCTTAGAACGAATAGATCTTTTTAAAGAACCTGTAAAAAACAGAATAGCAAAAGAAATAGATAAGTTATCTAGACTACCAAATACTAATGACGAAATAAAAGTCATTTCAGGAGTAGTTCATGATGATGAAAAAAAACCTACATTCTTTTCAATAGAATATTTTAGAGCCAAAAAAACTCCATCTATTCTAATTGACATATACCCTATAGAACTAAACAATTACTTAGACGCAATTAACACCGGAATTTATATTAAATAAAATGGAAATATCAAAACGTAAATTAGAGAAAATTAGTGGAGCGATACTAACTTCATTTATTAACCTGCACTACCTAGAAGAATGTGACAGGACTGGGTTGTTTAAACAAAAAACAAAGAACAACCTCAGGAGGACTATAAGCGACTTAAAAGACATAGAGTTGAATTACTACAACAAGGTGGAGTTAGTTGATAAAAGTGACCTTGCAGACAAGCTAATCACAAATAAGATGGTATTTATTGAGTGGCTTTTAAATAAGTTTGACTTCAATGACTTTTGTAAGATTCAAGAAATATGTTTGGCATATGAATTAGACAAAGAATCAATCACAGAATCATCAGATAAAGTATTAGAAAATAACGGAGCAGAAAAAATAGGATAAATTATGAACCAGATAGAACTAAGACCAACAGAAAAGAAAGACCACTACAGGTTATTCCTAAACGGAACAGATGTAACTGGCGAACAAGAAAGAAGTGTGTTTAGACACATCATACAAGTAATCGATAACGGAATAGACTCTTAATTATGTACAGAAAAAAATTAATTCAAAAGATTCAGCAGCTAATTGATAGGTTGCCAGTGAGCAAGAAAAGAAAAGAAGCGAAGCAAGACTTACTAGAACTTAAACTAAGTGATAACGACAAGCATTTTATTCTGCTACAAAACAAATACAATAACCTATGATTGAAAACTTCATATTATTAAGTGATATAATTAATAAAATATATCAAGTAGATGTAAAAGAAAAAAACAGAGTAAGAAAAGTACAAGACTTAAAAAAAGTTTTTTCCCTTATAGCTTATGAAAAAATAAAAGGATTTAGATATACTGAAACTGGTCACTTTTTAAAATTAACTCACGCTACAATTATACATCAAGTTAAAAGTGCTAAAAATTTATTAAAATATGACAATTATTTTAAAGAGATTTATGATAGGGTTGAGCATGAGTTTTTAAGTCTAAGAAAAAATACTATAGAGGGAATGAGGATTGATATAGAGATGTTAGATAAACAACAAGAATATCTAAAAAAACAGTTTTTTTACGCTACTTTACAAGAATCAATAGAAGCTTTGAAAGACTATAACTATAGGCCTTTAAGCTCATTACAATAGATTTATTTATTTTTTCGTAAATTTAAGGCTTAAATATGTCAATAAAATCAAACAACCAAATTTCAGTAAGCTTTGTAAATTTTACAATGAAAAACATTAATGAAATTACTGACGATATATACGAGTGCTTGATGGATGAAGATTACATACAAATGAATCTTAAAATTAAAGAACTTAACTCCATCCTTAGAGAAATACAAAAACTTTCTGAACATGAAATACAGACCTAGACTGAATCACGAAGAATATGATCTGATTATAAATCATAGAGCTTTAAAAAAAGAATGTGAATCAAAAGGTATTCCAATTCAAAATGTAAATCATTATTGGCATAAAGGTAAAAACTTTTCTCTTCATGTTAAAAACAATGGACTTTCTCTAGATAAAGTTAGAAAGGATATGATTAAGGCGATGAATAAACACTCGCCTTTATATCCTGAAATAAAAAGAATAAAGCTAGATGAATCTCATCTTCTAGTTATTGATCCTGCTGATATACACATCGGAAAGCTATCATCTTCATTTGAAACAGGGGAAGACTATAACTCTCAAATAGCTGTTAAAAGAGTTAAAGAAGGAGTCAATGGAATACTTCAGAAAACAAATGGATTCAATATAGATAAAATACTTTTTGTCGGTGGTAATGATATACTACACATAGACGAACCTAACCGCAAAACTACTGCAGGAACACCACAAGATACCGATGGGATGTGGTATGAGAATTTCCTTACAGCAAAACAACTATACATAGATGTTATAGAAACACTACTGACTGTGGCTGATGTACATTTTGTATACAACCCAAGTAATCACGATTACATCTCTGGATTTATGCTATCAGACTCAATACAGTCTTGGTTTAGAAAAAGTAATAACATTACCTTTGATTGCTCAATAGCTCACAGAAAAGGATTTAAGTATGGTAGTAACCTAATAGGAACTACACATGGGGATGGAGCTAAGTTAGCTGATCTTCCTTTAATTATGGCTAATGAGTTTTCTAATTGGTGGGCTGAAACAAAACATCGTTATGTCTATACACACCATATACACCACAAGTCTAGTAAAGATTACCATGGTATCACAGTAGAATCATTAAGGTCTCCAAGTGGCTCTGATTCCTGGCATCACAGAAAAGGCTATGGTGTAGGAGGTGTCAAAGCCGTAGAGGGTTTCATACATTCAAAAGACCATGGCCAAGTAGCTAGGCTAACTCATATATTTTAATTGTTAAGAATTTTCTTTTCTTATTTTTTTTTCTTCTCTTTTTATAGCTGCATCTGAAGGATTAATAATCCCTCTTTCATTAAGTCTTTCAATAGCATCCTCTTGAATATTGTACTTTTTTTCTTTTAAATTCATTTTACTTAAATTCTTATAAGCCCTTTCTGATAAGTAACCTGCTTCACTGATAGGAATTAACCCCATTAAATGAAGACCGTAAACAACAGCAATTGATTGTATTTTATCAATAGATTCAGGACTTAATTCTTTAGAGCTTTTTTTACCAAAATATTCTTTAGTTACTTTACCTGTATTAATTGTTTGTATCATTTCATATAATATAACAGCCTTCTTTCCTGCAATTCCAAATACACCTAATTGGTCTAGTATGTCTTTTTTGTTGTTTGAAAAAAACTTAAAAGGCTCGTCTTCTCCTTCTTGCATTATCCCTAAGAAAACGTTTGCTCCTGCTAAAGCCTGGTCATTAAGAACAGGAAGAGGTACAAATACATCTGCAAACATATTTCCTAAACGACCTGCTAGTCTTGATTGAAATTCCTTATCTTTATTTTTTATAGCTTTTTGCTTGTTTTTAAAACTGCTTAAATTAGGGTCTTCTTCTTCTCCGGAAAAAGACCTAGCCATGTTAGAAAGCATTTGAGTTACACCTAATCCAATGGCATTAAACATTAATGTTTCAGTAACCAATCCTGACAAAGATTTAACAGCAGCAGTCTTATCTCCTGGTAAAGCCGTAGGGTTTTTAACAAGGGTGTTTATATCTGAATACATTCTTGTTTTTTGATTCAATAAAAAGTTTGCAAATGGAAAAATTGTTTTTCTAATAATTTGTGTTGTTAAATCTTTTTTAGTAAATAAACCACCTTGTAAATCTGAATCAGAAGTGTTCTGTTGCCTATCTACTTGTTGTTGTGCGTACTGAGCAGCTTCTTTATCAAGAGGCTTAGTAAAGTCTATATCACCTGATTTTACTCCCTTTTTATCCATTGCTTTTAAATAATAAGCAATAAAAGAAGCTCTTGCGGTTAAAACATCAGGCTTAACTAACGTATAATCTATTACAGCTTTGTTTGCTGAATCCATCGCATTAAAAAATTTACCTGCTTTTGTTTTCGCTGCTTGTTTAATTTTAGAATCAACTCCCGAAATATCACCACTAGATTGCACACCTCTATTAGCAATAGGAAGACCAGAGTTATTTATAGCCTCATTTACTTCTTTATTAAAAACTAGCTTACCACCTTTTGATGTATTAATTGGGCCTGCATTTAGCATGGTGTTAAAAAGAGGAACTGCTTGTTTTAATGGTTGAGTAACACCACCTAAAACTTTTACAACTCCTAATGTGGCTAATTTATTTAAAATATTTAATTTTTTCTTGTCATCCTCACTTATTCTTTGACCAACTCTTTTTGAATCTACATAATCAATTACTCTTTGCTTTATTATATCTCTTGATTTGTCATTTGGAAATACCTTTGTGAAAGAATCTGAATCAATAGCACCTTGTATTTGTTGTATGTAAGGAGCTGTTTCTATATCAGTTAAAGCAGATTTTAAGTTTGCTGAGTTCTGAGAATCAAACCCTAAATTCAATATTTTATTGTTGTTCTGAAGCTTACTTGGCTTAGTGGCTTCTTCTAATACACCTGTTTTTTTATTATATAAACTAGACGTTCCATCAGGATTAAAAAGAGGCTTTGTTATGTCTCTGCCCTCTGTTTTAGATTCTACTTGAATACTTTGAATACTTCTTGGTATGTAGTTAGTATCCTTTCCTAAGTTTTTATTGTAAATATTTAAAGATGTTTCAGCCAATAATTCATATTTAGAGGCCCAAACATCTGTCATATATTTTACACCTTCTAAGTTAGCAGGATCAGCTTTAGACTGAACCTCGGATATATTGTTTGAGTCCTTTACGAGTCTATCATAAACCTCCTTAATAATTTCACCTTTATTTTTAAGATTTATGTCTTTTGATTTAAGTAAGTTCTCGTATGTTTCTTTTATTAGGTTTTTACTATCGTTAAACTCTTCAACTTCTTTTCCAGGAGTGAATCTTTGAATCTCACCAAGTACACCTCTTTCAATATCATTAGCCTCATCAAAATAGACTCCGCTATTCATTTTCTTTTTCTTAAAAACTTTTGCGTAATCATTAATTATGTCATTGGCTATTCTTTGAGCTTTGGCAGCACCATTAATAACATCTGTAACACCCATAGCCTTCATTACTTTAGATGCTTTTTGTTGAGAACCAAACATCAACTCAAAAACATTAGGCAGCGTAGATATACTTTTATTCCAAAACCGTCCAAGCATTGAGCTTCTTAAAGAGCTAACTATTTTGTTTATAGCTAAAAAATTCATTTTATTTTTGCCATCTATTCTTTTAATTATAGAATCCATTCCTCCAGTAGATTGATTTAATTCAAAGTTGATTATAGAATCTAATACAGATAGCTTTTCACTATCTGAAAGAGAATTAACATTTATATTTAAAAAATCACTGATAAGTTTTTTTTCACTTTTGCTTAAAACTATATCTCCATTTTTAATAGCTTGTTTAATATTTATCTTAGTGTTTATAAAAGCTTTTTTTATAGCTGTATTTATAAATGATTTCTTTTCTTTTAATAGACGTTCTCTAGATGTCTCATTCATTAAAGCTTCTCTTATTTCATCTACACTTAACTCCTTTGTTTCAGTTGTGTTTTGAAAAGACTCTTTAGCAAGTTTAAAACTTCGTTCTTGTTGTTCTAATATTGTGTTTTTAGTATACTCATTTACTTTATCAATATTGAAAGGCGTAGATACTTTAAGGGTCTTCTTATTATCTAAAGACTTTCCTATAGCACTTGGTTTTAAACCTTCTTTTATTGATTCAGCGTTTTTTAAATAAGCATCTATATCATTGACATTACTAGGGTTTATCTTTAAAAACTCCTTTGCTGCATCTGAAAGACCTGCTTCCTTGTTTTTTAAGTTCTTTCTAATAGATTTTTTAAGGTCATCTGCCTTTTTAACCTTACTATTATAGTCAGCTTTATTCATTGACCTTTGAGCAAAATCAATAACATCTTGAACTTTCTCTGCATTATTTAAATTAACTTTAGCTACATTATCTCTTAAAGACTTTGCTTTTGCTTTAGATAAGTTTCCGTTTTTTTCAAGAGAATTAATAATCTCATTTAAAGCTTTTCTCTTAGTGTCTTGGTCGTACTTAGATTCTCTAAAAGCTTTGTTCCAATTCTTCCAAAAAACTTTTATTTCTTTTTTAACGGTTGATGTAAATTTTTCTGAACCTGCTGGAGGCGGTATTTTTAGACCCAATACTTTACCTGCTTTTTTAATTGCAGCAGCAGGAGTAGGAGGTTTTTTAATTTTAATACCTAGCTTCTCATTAATTTCACGAACAGCATTTTCTCTTTCAATATCCGTAGATTCCTGATAAAGCTTTGAACCTTGAAGATAAGCTAGTGCATTATTAAGAATTTTTTTAGGGTCAGTCTGCTCTCCTTTTACGCTTCTGTTTTTAGTCTTTTTAATAATACCATCTACTATAGAGTCTACTCTTTCCTTGTTCACACTCATACCTTCCTCTGTTGAGGTAGGTTGAGATTCAAGATACTTAATTAGCTCACTATTCTTGTTTCTTTTTTTATAATTCTCTAAAGATTTATTGTATCCATCAATACCACCATTTGTTTTTCTATTTAAAATCATTTCAAGTGCTGACAGTGTTTCTAACTCTTTAGGACTCATCTTTGAACTATGTACTATCTTATAATCAGAAAGCTGCCCTAAAGCTACCTCTTGACCTTCTGTTCTTTGATTAAAAGGTATGTTTTCTACATCTGTTTCTATTACAACAAAAGAATCTCCTTGTCTATATGGGCTACCTAATTTAGAAAAAAACAATCCACCAACTGCTTTTTGTTTTTCAAAGTCTATTCCGTTCTCTAAAATATTATTTAAGTTTTCTATACCATTAGTTGAGTGGTATAAATGAACTTTACCACTTGTAATAACACCATTTTCATTTTTTGTTTGTTTTGGTGTTTTAGGTAGTTTCTGAGGTTCTTTAAGAGTCCTTGATAAGTCTAACTGTTCAGTATCTGTCTCCGTAGTCGTGTCGCTAGCTTGGTCGGTTTTCGTGTCACCTTTTTCGACTTTCGTGTCGGTAGTGACTTGCTGAGTGTCTCCTTCTCCCACTTGCTGCAGTCCCACTTTGGAGTCTCCCCCCTCTTCTTTGCTTGTTGAAGCATCTGGTAGCACTTGCTTCTCTGTGCTTGACTTTGAAATGGCATCTTGTTTTTCTTTTAGTAATTGTTCTTGTTGTTTTAATATATTTTCATCAGACTCTAATACCACAGGTAAACCTGCTTTTTTTCTAACTTCGTTTTCAGACTTTAAAGATTCTAATGCCTCTTCTTTAGTAACCTCTATTTTAACCTCACCATCTTGCTCTCCATCAACAATAGCTTTAGCTTGTTCCTTATCTCTTGCGTAAAGGGCATCTAACTGTGCGTCTACATCAGCTATTTTATTATCTATATTTTGTTTACCAGGGCCTTCTAATCCTTCCTTACTATTAATTAAGTTTTGTCTTTGAATTAGCAAGTCTGAAGCAGTCTCCATGTTTTCAGAAACAAGTATAGTGCCTTTTGTTAGGTTTTCTGCTGTTTGCATGCTGTATATCTCAGTATACGCATTAGAAGACTCTTTATTAGTCAGTGAACCTTCTTTAACTAAAACATCTAAAGTTCCTTGTAAGTCACCTATATCTTCTGCTATAGTTCTAACTAAATCTGATCTTCTATTTCCTGATAATAACTTTCTACCACCCAAAGTAGTAGTTGCTCCAATAGTCATTACAGCAGTCTCTATTATGTTTTCTTTTGTTATTTTAGAGTCTAATACATTTTGACCTATACTTCTGTTTACTAGATAGTTTATTCCTTTTTCAGAAAATAATACAGGAAGTTCTTCTACAAACAATTCTTTTGCATTTTCTTTTATCAGCTCAAAGCTTTTTGTTTTAAACTCTTTAGCAGTAAAGTTTTTTCCTTTGCTAATTGCTAGGTTTTTTATTTGATTTTTAATTCCTGTTAATCCTGTTAAAAGTTTTTCGTTGCTACCTGCTAATCCAGAAAATACACCATCTAAAGTAGATATTGCTTGACCTGCATTAACAGCTATATTCATAGCTTCCTTCTCACTCATTCCTGTGGCAATTAACTGAGACCTAATATCATCAACATTGTCAACAACTCCACTTGTAAAGGAAGTAAGGCCCATTGCTACTTTACCTGCTGTGCCAGTCTTCATGTATTTTTTTAATCCTAATGCATTGTTTACTTTGCCACCTGTTCTTATTAATCCAAACAAGTTAACTAACGTGCTTACACCTCCTGAAACAACAGAACCCCCAGTCCACATGGTTTCTGCGTCAGGGACATCTTTAGATCGTTTTTGTATTTCTTTTATGTCTGATAAAGGTACAATCCCATCCATTAATATATTTGTCTCTTCATCATAGACCTTTCCGTTTTTATCGACAAAGTATTGTTGACCTCTATATGTAACAGGTTTACCAGACATAAAACCTGAACGTTTAACTCCACCGTAAGCTAAGTCAACGTGTTCAGATGAGTCAGTAAACATATCACTCAATCCTGCAAGAAACCCTTTCTTGTCATATCCTAAAGTTGTCAATCTTTGGTCTAAAAACCCTGGCACACCACCAAGAACGTTCGTTGTAAAATCAACAATAGCTGTTCCTCCTGTTCTTAATAACTCTATAGTTCCTTGACTAGCCTCACTTGAACCTCCTTCTTTTACAGCATAATAAAGTCTTTTTCTTTTTTCTAATTCTGTATCTACAGTAGCATCTTTAAACTTAGGAAACAAATCTATTGATTTGCTCATTACCCCAACCTTGTCATAGAATTTTTTCTGAAGCTCTTTCTCTTCTTTCTTTAATACTTTAATCTGCTTAGAATCCGAAGTTAGTTTTTGTAATGCTTGATTTTTTTCCAAGTCATTAGTTATACCATTTAATTGAGTTGCTTGGTATGATTGAAGTTTTTCATACTGTCTTTGTTCTTTTTCAAAATCACTATATTCATCATCAAGTAAAATGTTTTTCATAAACTTAAACACAGAACCTTCTTGTCTTGTGTTTACTTTATCCCACTTTAAATAATCTTCTTGATTAATTCCTAATAAATCTAGTTTACTTGCATCAGGCACATCATCTCTTTCAAAGTCTTTAATATCTACCTGAACATCTAAATAGTTTGGTGTGTAAGAATTATCTTTTGAAGTTTTGTATATTTTTATAGCCTTTAAAACATCAGGATTTATTTCAGATTCTTTTTTATACTCAAATTCACCTGTTTTATTATTTTTAAGCCTATAGGATTTTTCTTTGCTTTCTAATCGTTCTTTATCAAAATTAGTAAGTCCTTCAGAACTAATTACAGACTCAATACCCTCATTAGCTTCAATATATCCTACTGAATTTAATAAATCAATATTAGATTGATTTTTTATTAAAAGCTCTTTATTTTCAGGAGTTGTTTCATCAAACACAATTTCTTCCTCTTCCTCAACAATAGGTATTTCAATTGGAGGCTGACCTGAAGAATCCAAGGAGCCAGGAGTTATTTCCGTTTCTGTAGTGGATTCCATAACATCCTCTACTACATCTGAAGGAGTAACGACTTGATTTTTTTTTTCACCGAATCCTACTAATACAGAAAAATCAGATATATCTTTTGCATATCCTTTTGATTTGACATACTCAAAGTTATCATTTAAAACCTCATTATCCGAAGATATCAGTTGCTGAAATTCCTCTATAGATTTGCTATACCCCTTTGATTTAGCTCTATCGTATAAATCTTGTAATACCTCTTGATCCATTTAGTTTTATTTATTTGTGTAATCTACTCCGCCTCCTGACGTATAATCTTCAGATGAATTAATGTTACTTAAAAACTCCATTACAAAAGCATCAGCTTTTTTAGCTACTGCATCATCCCCTCCGTAATCATCATCTATTATTTTAGATACTGTAATTGTTTTCCCTTTTGAATTTACAGCTGTTACGGTCATTGTCTCATTCTTTTTATCATATGTAACCTTAGGACTACTATTTAAGTTTTGATTAGTTTTTTGTAATGCTTGGCCTAGAGTTGATTGTATCCCATCAGCTAAAACAGATCCATCAATACCATACATAGAGGTTGCGTAGTTAGCTGCTTGTGATGCCTCTAATAAAGATTCTTGTATTGAAAGTTTATCTTTAGTTGTTCCAATATTTGTAGTGAGGTCTAATCTAACCTCTGGAGCTTCACCGAATTGAATAAGCCCTTTATCCAATACTTTTTGACCCTCATCAAATTTAATCTTATTATCAAAAACTTCTGGGCTTACTCCAAAAATTGACGCTAATTGTATGGCTGTATCACGAGCATTTAAGAACGTTGTTTCACCGTCCTCAGTAGTTTCACTAAATTTTAAAGGTTCTCCTATTTTGTTGTTGTCTTGGTCAACAAATTGAATCCTTCCGTCATCTAGAACATTGCTTCTTAAACCCGACTTGCGTAAAAGAGCTTCATAAGATTTTGAGTCACCTAATACTGATTTTTTAATCAATTCACCATAAGCTTCATCTTCTTTTTCACCTCCATTTGGGGTAGTAGGCCTAAATGTAGTAGTCTTGTCTCTTCCTGTTATCTTTCTTTTTAACCCTGAGTATAACGAACTTACTGCAATTCTTTCTGAAGCTAACTTAGCATCATCGCTTTCTTCATTTATAAATAAACCACTCATAGGATCTAACTTAGCTATAACATATTTATTATAAATCCCTGGTTCTACAAGACCTGTATCTATATCAAAATATTCATAACTAACTGTTTCCTTAATATCTCCCTTAAAGTTTTCTACATCATTAGGCATTAAAACTTTCTGTTCTTTACCAACAGGCATATTATCAGCTAAAATACTTAATCTTCTTTCAGATGTCGCAGTGGCATTTTTAGCATAGTCATATAATAACTTTTTTATCCCGGGACTATTCCTCATATCGTCCAAAACAACACCTGTGTACCCCTCTTGAGTTATTATTGATTCATAAGCAGTATCTAAGGCACTACCTTTTGCTAAAGCCTTAGTTATTTCATCACTTAAATATAGTCTATCAGATTGTTGATTTTTACCTTTCATGAAAGTAGTAGCAGCCATACCAGACATAGTAGGGTCTACAATTGGATTTCCTTCTTTATCTAAAACCAACTCCCTAGTGTTTAAAGTAGTGTTTATTTTTGTTTTGTAAAAAGAAATATCCATAGTTCCATCATCATTGCTAACAATTTCATATAAATTAGGATTACCTAAAGTTGTTTGAACTCTTTGTATACCAGCTTCAAAAGCTCCTCCTCCTATTTTATTTCCATCTTCACCAACATAACCTTTAGCTCTTTTTAAAGACTCTTGAAAGTTTTTATCGTAATCATTTAAATTTTGAGAAAGTATCTCATAACTTTGCTTGGCGTTTTGTCTAAAGATAAGATTATCAGTAGGACTCTTAGCGTTTTTCTGAACTAACTTTTCATTAGTGTATAACTTATTTTTAGTGCTTTCTAACGCTTTTAAAATAACTGTATCTACACTTTTGTTTCCTGTTAATTTCTTATTAGCTTCTATAGTAGACTCTCTAACAGAATTTGCTGTATCAGTCTTTAATTTATTAGCAGCCGCTTCTCTTTCTTGCTGCCAAGTTTTAATGTCGTTTACGCCTTTAGTTATAGCTGACAACGTAGATGTAGGGTCGCTTACACCTGTGAAACCTTTTTCTAATGAAATTCTAGTAGCATCTAATTTATTTCCCATTACGTCAATCTTGTTTTTGATCCTCCAACTGAATTCATAAATGTATCTAAATTAAAATCAATAAAAGGATTTGTAATTTCCTCAGTTTTAAAAGATTGGTTAAAATCAATATTTGGCCCAAATTCCTTAACAAGTTTATTGTAATTTCTAATTTCTTTAAAGGTCATTTTTGAGACTTTATCTTCTCCTAACGTTTCTATTGCTTTATTTGTAGCTTTTCCTTCCATTCCTTCTGCTGCAGAAACTCCTGCTTGTAAAGCACTTACTCCTGCGTCAATAAATGCTCCTGTTGCTTTTCCTTTTAATTTGTCTGCCTGTGCAGTTAAAGCATCTGCTTTTTGCCCTGCTGATGCCGCTCTATCATCTTGTAAGGCTGCTATTTCTGAAGCGGACAATTCACCTGCCTGTGCCTCAGCAAAATCTATTTTTAACTTTTGTTCTGCAAACTTATCAGCCGTAGCTCCTAATGTAGCATCTTGAGCTTGTTTTATTTTACCTGCTCCTGCAGCAACACCTCTTTGGTCACCTTCTTGAACAGATTCTAATAATTGAGCAGCAAATGCATTTCCACCTCTAAGCTGTCTGTCATAAACATCTGTAGTAGCCCTAACAGCACTGTAAAAGTTTTCCTCTAACCTAGCGACTGATTCTTTTTCTAATCTTTCTTGCTCCAATCTTAACCTGCCTGATTCTCTTGCTGCAACTTTTGCTGCGTCTCCTGCTATAGCCCCTTCTGCTATCGATCCACCTATTGAAACTGTTGCTGCTGCTATCGTTGTAAATGCTGCCATATTATAATATTTTAATCATTTCTGTATTGTATGTACCAGATTCAATATAACCATTCTTCTCATAATGTTGAGTTAGTGATTTTGATTTTAAAAGAGCATATGAATATTTGCATCCTGATAATTTTAATGTGTTAGTTAAAACACTAATTAAGTATATTAATGCTTGCTCTCTTTTTATCTTATCCTTATATTCAAAATTAGATATAATCCAATCACACCAACCGACCTTTGAATTTGTTATGTATATGTATCCTGCGCAAACAGGAATATCTTCTTCATAAACAATAAAACCACCTTCACCATTCTCTGGTAAAAAATCTTTTGGAGGTGATGTCCATCTCCAATTTTTCCACCATTTTGTTAATATAGAATCGTAATCTGTTGAATTTAATTTTCTTACTTCAAATTTCATTGAAACAAAGATACAAAAAACTAAGGATTACTTTTAAATACGTCCGAGTCAACTGTAAAAAGCTCTACGGATTGAGTGTTTGAATTTGTTAATTTGAACTGAAGGAAATAACCTAGAGTACCATAAGACTCTGCAACGCTGTTTTTTACAAACAAAATAAAACTAGAAGGAACTGCTCCGGTAATTACAGGATTCAATATTGTAATGGTTTTATTATCAGTACTAACAGATGTTATCTCTCCTATTTCTACAATAACTCCTGCGTTGTTATAGTAAGCAGTATCTCCAATACTAAGTATAGAACCAATCACAAAACTAAAAGTCAATGTAATTGCTGCTGGCCCTGAACCTGTAGTGGATGCAAAAGTACCTATACCTTGTGCTGACCTTAACGCTAAGTCTTCAGAGCCTGCGACTCTTCTTATAAATGCAAAGTAAGCACCCTCTTTTAATACAAAATAAGAAGCGGGCATAGATCCTGTTCCTAAATCAGAAATCAACTCACAATCCCAAGCATCATCGCTTTCAAGCTCAATGGTTTTAAAAACCTTAGTACTTGTTGGCTCTTGGTTAAAAACACCTGTTATAGTAGAATTATAGTCAACACCATAATAACTATTTCTTCTATCGTTAGTATTATGTCTATATAAGTTTCCTTTTTTAAAAGTATATAAATATTGATTCATTCCTAGAATAAAATCAGGTACATAGCTGTAAAATGATGGCCATCCATTTACAGATTCACTATATGTTAACGTATAATCTTGTTGAGGCATATTTATTGAATTACGCAACTACCTGCAGAGCATTGAGCTATACTAGTAACTACATTGTTTAATAGATTCATTAATTTAAATGTTCCTGAAGGAGTTTGCGTGTTATAATTTTCAGCATAGGCATACCATCCATTGCTTAGTAAAGTACCTTGAACAACGTCATTTATAGTTATACTACTATAACCGTTTCCACTATTCATGTTTTTTGATGATGTAATTGCATAATTTCCTGTGCAAAAATCACTACAAACAGTTCTTTTTGTAGATATATAAAAAGTACCTGAAGAACAAGTTGGACACGATGTTAAGACACCTAAAGTACCTGAAGACTGTTGTCTATATTGATTAGATATTTTTGTTTTATACCAACCATCAGGAGAAAGACTTGACAAAGCCGCATCTGTATACATTAATGTAGTCGATGGATTTGAAAAAGAATCCCCAGTATTAAAATGAGCAGTAAAACTACTACTACTCACGCAACATAATTCATTTGCAGAAATAGAATTAACTTTTAATACCTCAAAGTTACCTGCACACGATGGGCAAGTTGAAGAACCGTTTATTAATACCCCTCCTTGTTGTTGCCTATAAATTCCGTTTTTCTGATAAAAACCATCAGCTGAAGGAGTAGTCAATTCAGGATTATCATATACAGCCGAAGCCAATAAAAAGTCTGAATTATCTGTATATCTATTTACATATGAAGCCATTTATTATATTTTAAGGTTCTGGACAATTACAACAAGCATCATTAGCACTAGTTGCATCATAACAAAATGTTTGTGCATTAGATTCTCTTAAATTCCATACCAAATATAGATATTCTAAATTACTTGGATTATTATATGTGAACTCAGCAAAATACGAATTTGTATTTCCTTGTATTGGAGTAGCATCATTTAACAAAGGAATTAAAACATTTATATCAACTTCATCATATTTTTGATTAGACACCAAGTATTGAAGCTTGTCAGATAATGGGTCAAAAGCAAAACTACCTTGTTGATTTTTAACCTCCAACTTAACAACAGAGCCATCAGCAGGAATTGTTCCAAAAGATTCAAGTCCCTCTTGCTGTTGAGACAATGAAACACCATCTTGTTGCAACACTACAAGGTTTGAGTTCCATGGACTAATATGGTTTACTAAAGTCCAATTGTATCTTACCTTTACCGTTTGATTTACTTCTCCTGGAGTGTTTACTACAAATTGTTTTACTCTCAATGTATTTGCCACAGGACATTTAAAATCTAATTGATATGTTGAAGCAACTTGAGGAGTAATTATTACATTTGCAAAAGTAGGATTGTTTACTATTTTACTAAAGCTCAATGTTCCAATAAACTGCACAATAGTATCTATAACAAATATTCCATTATATTTTACCTGAACTCTTACTGTTCCTAATGGTGCGCTATAATCTATATCTACAGTTCCTATTATATTAGTTAAGTTTAAATTAAAAGAAATCACATCAGTACTAGATTGCTGAATTAAAGTATATCCACAATCTCTTTCAACAGGAGGAACATTACTTAAATCTGCATTAGAACTTAAAACATATTCATTCATATATGGATCAAATCCTCCAAGCTTTTGAGTAGGGAAAGAATCTATAAATAAATCTCTAAACCAACTTCTCATACCTACTTGAGATATAACAGAAAGCTTATCTGACACTCCACCTTTAGAACCACCTTTTAAGTTTATTACAGAGCTTCTTTTTGAATCTGTAAAGTAAACATCAAATCCATATGACGCAAAGCTTTCAGGGTTATTACTTATTCCATATTCTTCTAACCTAGCTAGTTGAGTTCCTAAAACTTCAGGAACAGAAGTTATAGCTCCACCTGCTGCTGCGTCTGAAAGTAAATTTTTTCCAGTTAAAACGTAAGATATTCTATCTTCTTGAAGTGTAAGAATATCTGTTTGTCTTGCATGCATTTTTCTTAGTGGCCCATATGAGTTTTCAAGAGTTTTAAAATTAGCTAAAGCTAAATTAAATTGATTGAGTTTATTTAAATTACTCTCTTGATTAAAAACACCACTATAGGTAATGTCAGCAAATCTATGAATTTCCTTATAATCTTCTTCAGAAACAGAAGTGACCTTATCACCTAATGATAATACAGGAGTAGTTAAAGCATCAAAAACCCTGTCTGATTCAGCTCCATTTCCAAACGTATAGCAATTGTAAAAAGTTAAATCAATAATAGCCGGAACGGTTGCAGTCTGATTTTGGTCTACAGTAGAGTTTCCTGATAAATGAAATCCACCAACAATGTCAAATACTTGGTTATTTTCATAATACAATTCATCATTTGCTTGTATTGGTTCTGTTTCAAAAACATTTAATGTAGTAGCTCTATTTACTACTATCTGAACTGTTTCATATGAACCTCTTCCGTCAATTCCCCCACACTTACCTGTACCTGTCTGTATTACTAACCAAAGATTTCCATTAGTTTCCTCCTGAAAACTAATAGTTGTTGTCCCTGGATTTATATAATCAGTAAAATAAGGCTGTATTGTGTCTATTTGATTTACAACATTTATAATATTATCAGTACCTCCTGACACCCCATTTGTAAGATCAATATTTTGCGATTGAACAAAATCATGTAAATTAGTATAATTCCTACCAGCAGTAAAAGTTTGATTAAAATCATAAGTTCTACTCCCACACAAACTACCTCTCTTGTTTCTGTTAGTGTTAAGCCTAAACTCTATTATACTTCCTGCAGGAATGTCAAAAGGAGTATAAACTCCTGGAGTTGACTCATCTTCAAAAGCACATGAAACTCTTGCATAACTATAACCAGAACCTGTACTAGGTAACCCACCTACACTAGTCCTATCTATAAATGCATTTGCAGGTGCGTTTGCTGCAAAATTAGAAGGTTTTAATTGCATATAAGTTCCTGTAGGCTGACCACAAGTTCCTGATGTAACATTACCATCTGCATCTTTTTTACATAAAAAATCTTCTATTTGACTTTTAAAATCTAACACCTTTGTCTTAGTGCATGTAAGAACAGGGCCATTACTATCAGACTTTACAAATAAATTTGAATTGTCTTTTACTTTATCCCTATTGTCTCCATCTAACTTATACCATACAAATCCAGTTTCTTCTTCTCGAAAGAATATGTTTGAATAAATAGTCCTATAGCCTGTTTTTGATTCTTTAATTACAAACTTATATTTTTTTGCCCAAAAAGGAGGATAGTTATTTAACTGAATTCTAATATTGTTTTTTGTTATTGAGTTTTCGCAAGGAACATATACTGTGTTATTTGTATCTACTAATGCAGTTGTGCTTCTTCCGTAATCGTCCATATAAACAATTGCAATCTCATAATCTCTATTACTATGAAGACTTTCTTTTGAAGAATCTAAAGAGTATAAACCAGTCACTTCAATTGCTTGTAAATACTCATAAGCAAATACTCCTAATGGAGTCGGAGGGTTTTGAGTTTGGTCGTATTTTTGAAATTTTAATCCCGGAACTACTATACTAACTATGTCACTACCTAATGTGCTTTCTATTGAAAATCCTTGGTCGGTACTTGATATACCAAAACCATCATATTGCCATTCATTTCTAGCAACTATACCACAATTAAAGATATCTGTTACAGATGTTCCTGTATTACAATCAACTTGAAATTCTGAAACTGCAGATACAAATTCAGGACTAGTTACTAAATCATGAACACTATTATAGTTTTGCTGAATATTAAATAGAAATGCATAATTAAATTTATTTAAAGGTTGAGTTCCTCCTGTAACATATGATGCATCTCCACCAAACTGACTGTTTGAATAATTAAAATCAATACCTATTTGAGATCCTGCAATTAAATCTAATCCTCCAAAATTAATACTTATTTCAGAATTTGGAACTAACTCAATACCATCTATAGTATAATTAAAATCACTCTTAGTACCTTCTATTTCGTCATTATTTAAATTTTCTGTAATTAAAGATAAGTCATAATCTAAATATATTGGTTGACCACTTTCACTTACAACATCATATCCATCAACATAATTTCCATACATTAATCTGTTACCCATAATCGTCTGAGCCTGAGCAATCTTAGGAACATTATCATAAAGCCTTAACAATTGTTCTTCTGGAAGAGTTGTATATATTTTTTTATTTGTAAAGACAATATTTTGAGTTTCATTATCTAACCATCCTTGGTCAACTTTATTGTATCGTTCAATTACATTAGCAGTTTGGCTTGTTGAAAATTTAAATAAAACATCAACATCTTTTACATTTCTGCCTCCTGTTTCAAATGAAACATTTACGCTATTAAAAATGTTTTTCATACCATCGTTATCGTAGGTATCGTAATTTAAATTAAAAGGCCCAGGAGTAAATGCTACAGGAGAGAAAGGTGAAAATGCAGAATATTCACCATCTTCGTATTGCCATCTGTATGCAAAACTTAAAAACAAATCCTCCATATAGTTTTCCTCTCCACCAATTTGAAATTGGTCGATAACAGGGGCTTTTAAAGGTGGAGCTACTATAACTCCAATATCTTGCTCTGTAACTTGGTCAACGCCAACAACAGGTTCTAAATATGTTTTATTTATGTTTATTTTTCTTGGAGGATTTAAGTTATCTGTAAAAAACAATAAATCATCAATAAGATTTATTCCATTAATTAATAACTCTTTGTTGAAATTTAATACAGATGTAGATATAACATGGTAAAACAATATAAACGTTCTGGTATTATAAGACACAATCATGTCCACCTTCCCTGTTACAGAAGAATATAAATTTGTAGAATCATTTATAAACCAATAAATAGTTTCGGTAGCACCATCCTCATAAGCTCCTATACATTTAGCATTTACACTTAACGGTTGGTCATTAAACTTTAACTCAACTAATAACTCATTTCCTTTTGAGTTTTCTACAGCACCTATTTCAGTTCCTTCCGTAGACCCTAGCCTTACATTTAAAGCGTCAATATATTCTCCTTGAGGAACTAATCGTTCATCAACGGATTTATTCATCCTACCTTTTATAAAGTTTTTTTGAATCTTAGCCATATTATTTTATCCACTTGTTTTGTCCTCTTAGATTCATTAATAACCTCCCTGGATGTATGTTGCTTAATCTTATCTTTGCGTTCCTTAGAAGGGCTGATTTCTCTTTTCTAGACCTGTTTATAATATACTCTTGGACACCATACTTACTAGATAACACAGAAAACTTTATGTATGCATAAACAAATTCTTCAAATAACTTATTTACACTAATATCTGCATTTACACCACCTTCCATTCCGTCAGAAACATACTCCAAAACAACTAACTCTCCTGACATATCAGAACTAAAATTAATTACTCCTGATTTTTTATTTATCTTAAACGTAGGATTAGCATTTGCTGTCTCAGTATTTAAACCATATCTACCACCTATTGGATATTCAAAATACCATATTCCATTGTAGAAATACCCCTCTTGCCCATCATATGAACTTTGCTCATTTAAATATATAGTCTTTCTACTTCCTTTTATTCTATCAATATCTACCGTTGAAAACTCAGGTTTTAAAACACTACCCTCTTCATCAAATAATATTTTATTATTATTATCTTGTAAATAAGCACTACTCCAATTAGTTTGAATATTTTCTGTTAAAGGAAATAAAACTCCATTTTTATACATTGAAATTCTAACCCAATTAACATAATCATCTGGTAAAATAAATCTTAACTCATCATTAACAGACATTTCTAATATTTTAATTTCTTTTAAAGAATCGTAATTTAATTCTTGTATTGCTCTTTTAGCATGAAATAAAATGTTATACCTCTCTACGTTGTTTATTAACTTATCATTGCCAACGTACATCAACATGAAATTAGTTACAATTTCTTTTAATGATACATATTGATACGAACCCCAATTATCATTTTCAGGATTATTTCCTTCATTTTCGTAATACTGATATTGTGTTAAATATGCCATGTTTTATCCTTGTTGTGTATTTTCTACTTGTTCTTCTCCTTGAGCAAATTGCACCAAAGGTATTTCTCTTATTGACATTCCTGCATACTGAAGAATTTTGTTAATTAAATTAACTTGGTCAGATAATGGTAACTCAAAGTCTTGATAATCAGCAGGGGACTCATCAAATAAAGGCTCTCCTTGTGTTAAATTTATATACGTCCATTTAGGGTCTTTAGGGTATCTAATGTATTGACAGTTTACAGTTCCTGTTAAAACAGGATATATAGTAATTTTATCAGCTTCCGCAGTGTATGCAGGAAACATTGTAGATGGTGCTGTTAAATGAGAACTGTTTAATAAAAGTATTTTACTTTGACTAACTCTTTCTACCTCTGTATTTCCTTGAAATATTTTATTTACTAAATAATAATCGTCAGGTAAAGGATATAAACCAGAGTTAAAAACAATAGGCGATGTAACTGAAAAACTATCAATAACCTCTACAAGACTTTTTATAACATCAGCATACTCGCTTCCTGAAACTCTTGCGTTTTGTTTTACAATCCAAGAATTATATTGATAAAAATAATCTTCAAATATATCTAATTGAGCTTGTTTTGCGTAAAGATTAAAATCACTAGGAGTTATATATCCGTAATTATTTTTGTTTGCAATAGAAAGAACAGTTGCTCTTACTGTATTTATAATAGATGCCATTTAAAACCTTTTCACAAATATACAAAAAAAAAGAGGCTTCAAAATTTGAAGCCTCTAACATGAAAACAACTTACCCCCTAATTTAAGTCATTAATCATACAAATGTACAATAAATAAATAAAAATTAAGATAAATTTTAAATAATTAATCTATTTTAGTTTCAAGTATTCTTAAAACCTCTAACCCTTCGTCACTTTGAAGGAATGATGCCAATATAAATAAAGGATCTTCCCCATAAGGAACAGTTAGTAATTTATTTTTATTTCCTTTGATGTTGTAATAAACATCCTTTTTGTTTTTAAGTATTAAAATTCCTTCACTAAAAAACTTTGCACACTTATTTTGAAGTCTTAATAATGGGTCATTTAAAGCCTCCATAAATTCATTTGGATATCTTTTTGCAAATAACCTAACATCTCTTTTTAATTCAGATGAAGTTAAATTATCAATTTTTAATCCTATTACAACTCTAGCAATAGTTTCAAGCATTTCAATATCTAAATCTTTTGCAGCAATCTGAGAATCTAATGCTAAATCTAAATAATCTACATCAGAACTTGCGTCTTTTTCTTTGTCTACTTCTACAAACATATTTCCAAGCCCTGGATGAAAAGACAAAAACTTTTGTAACATTTGGTTTTCTTTTGGAACAAACAATAATCCATCCTCAAATACAATAGGCTCTAATATTACATTATTATCTTGTTCGTCTTCAAATATGCTTTTTTGATTAGGAGAATATCGTAGCACTTTATTTATACCTGTTTGCTCATCAAAATGCAATAGAGGTTTTCTTTTAGTGTTTCTTGATGGTATTGAATAACTTAAAGGAGCTTGTTCCTTTGTTAGTTTGTAAGTTTTATTTACAAAAATTAATTTCTTTTTTGTAGCTACAGTTGCAGCTTTTACTTTTATTGGCATTTGATTTTAATTTTAATTTAATTTATAATAAAAAGAAAGGGCAGTTTATTACCCTTTCTTTTAAATTTACTTCTAGTTATTGAAAATAAAGAAGTTATTAGCACCTAAAGTACATAAAGCTCTTTCTGATAAGAAATTCACTTCCATCGCATCTAAATCCGATGTAGCAGCTCCACCAGCTGAACCTGTAATCCAAGTCTTATACTTTCTGTCTTCAGTTTCTGAAGCTCTATAACGAACGTGTAAGAATGGTCTCTTAGCGTTTTTACCAAGTACTTGGTCATAAACTGTAGTAGAACCTGCAGGAACTAATATTCCATTTACAGAACCACCTACAATATCACCACGCATAGTTGGGTCATTTAAGTATTTCCAGTCTGTCTTGTAAAAGTCATAACCTCTACGGAATCCTGAGAATCCTAAATTAAGAGCCATCTCTTCATCATTGTCAAAAAGACCATAAGAAGTACCACCACCACCATAAGAGTTTTGAGCAGCTAACATATCGTCAATGTCAAAACCAAAGTTTCTGTTTAAGAAAATAACATTTTCCTCAATAGAACCTTGCTTATCTAATCTAGATATAATAGCGTCAAAATCTGATAATGCATCAGGGTTTGCACCTGCCCAAACATTTCCTCTTTGCTCTACAACATAGAAAAGACCTTCTGAACCCTTGTTACCTACACCACTTGCTACACCTTCAACAATTGCTGCTGCTCCAGATGCTGCTTCTGCAGGTACTGCTTCAACCATTGCTGTTTCTAAATAGTCTTCAAAACGAAGTCTAGTTTCATGCTCTGATTTCATATACCATAAGAAACCTGTTGCACCATTTTCTGTAGTTACTTCAATCCATCCAATCTGAGCCATATCAGAACCTGATACTGCGTAACGGTCTTTAATAATAATTGGAGAGTTTTCAAAAATAGAATCATCAGCTTCTAACTGCCCTTGCATTCCAATAGATCCTTTTTGAAATTCAGAACCATAAATGAATAATGAACATACAACTGCTGCCGCCATTGTTTGTCCTCCTGCTTCGTAATAAGCTACATCAATTGTACCTGCCGCTGTATCAACTGCTGTTACAATAGCTTTGTTGCTATTTGTAGAACCCGCTGTGCTGTCAGATAACATAATTGTTTGACCTACACGAATAGCTATAGTACCTGTTCCAGGTGCTAAAGTATCTCCAATAGTCAATGTAGCAGTATCTGCTGCTGCTGCTGCTGCTGAAGTAACATTTGTATACTTAGTGTGTAATCTTCCTTGCTCTGCCCATTTGATAAGGTCTGAGTTAGAAGGCATTTCAGCACCCACCATTCTTAAAAATGATGCTACTGATCTATTTCCATAACGCTCAAATTCTTTCTCATATGTATCTGGTAGATACTGATTTAAGAAATCAAAGTTAGTTATATAATTTGTTTGTAATAATACCTGCTCCGAACTTGGTTGCAAGTCAAAACCTGGTGTCGTTTGTACTGACATTTTTTACTTTTTTTTAATTATTATTTATTTTTACTTTTTATTCTTAAACCTTTTCCTTTGTCTTCACCAACAGCCCTAGCTTTAAATCCTGTCTCGCCAATTACTTGTGGTGTATTTCTAACATTCATATTAATGTTTTTACTTTTTTTAGAAATATTACCCACACCATCTGACTTTCCTTGCTCATAAAAATATTGAGCAAAACGTTCAGGATCCATTGCCGCACTTAGTGCTTTATGCCAACCATTAGCATCAGAAATTAATCCGTCATCACCTACATATTTGCCTATGAAGCTTTCTAGATTCATTTGTTTTGCTTTCATTTCCTGTGCATCTCCATAAGAATAACCAATTTTTTTGTCTCCAACTTTAAACTCAAAACCTTTGAATTCTGAATTAAAAACCTCATTAGTTTTCTTTGAAAAATACTCATTCTTTTTTTTATTAGCTTCTTCAACAGTCTTAGATTCTTGAATAAACTTTTTATACGCATTAAGTTCTTCTTGGATTTCATTTGAAACAGCTTTCCCACTTGACTCAAGAGGAACGCTATATTTTTCTTTAAAATCATTAAGATACTTTTTTGCCTTAGAAAGTTCTCTTTTTTTAGCTATACTTTTCTTTTTAATTTCAGAGTCATCATCTATATCTTCATCATATGAAAATTTTGATTCAACTAAATAATGAATATCTTCATTATCTAAATCCTCTTCTGTTAAAGAATAATATTCTGCTAACACTTGGTCGTCATTTAAATCATCGTAACTTTTATTTGCTTTTACGAAATCATTAAAACCACGGCCAGTTTCTTTTTTAAAATTTAAATATTTAGAAACATCCTCTGGTAAATCATTATTTACTTCTCTTTGAGAAAATAACTCATCAATAGATGATATTTCTTTATTATATCTGTTTTTAATATATGAAAGAACGTCTTCATCTTTTATTTCTGCAGGTTCATTAGATTTTGGTTCATCATCAGCTTTTTGTTCTTTATTAGCTTTTGGTTGCTCATCATTTAATTTTTCCTCATGCTTATCTAAAAGATTTTTTTCTACCTCTTGAACTGATTTTTCTTCTAAAGGACTTACTTCTTTTACTTTAAATTCCATTTAATTTTATTTTTACAAATTTATATAATTAATTTCTACTCAATTTTAATGCATTACCTAGGCTCAAACTCAGCAAGGTCAAATCCATCTAAGCTATCTTCATTAGATTCAAAAGTAACTGGAGGTAGATTATTTTTTCTTTGCTCTATTAATTTTGATTGTTCGGTGTTAGCCTGAGATATTCTTTGAGATTTAGCATCTTCTCTTTGAAGCTCTCTAGATTTTAATCCTTCAACCTCAACTCCTTTTAATTTCATTTGAAGTTGAAATTCTAAATTCATTAACTCGGCTTTTATTGCTGCTTCACCTTGCATCTTTTTAACAGAGAATTGAGCTTTCGCTTCTTCTATTTGCATAGCAGATTGAGTCTCCATCTGTAACTTTTGCATTGCATTTTGTGCAGCCATCTGTTGAGACTGCATATTTATTTGCCCTTGTTGTTGAGCTGCAGCAGCTTTGTTTTGACGATCTAAATCTTCTTTAGCTTTTCTTTTAAGTTTTAAAACTTGATTAGCTAATTTAATGTTTCGTATTTCTCTAATATCAATCGCATCTTCTAAGTTTATTGAGTCACGCTGAAGTGCCATTTGAATGTTTTGCTCTAACATTTTCTTTTCTTCTTCATCAGGCTGTATTTCGATAAATATACCAAAATCACTTAAATACAATTTGCTTATTTCATCTAGTATACCAACGTTAAATTTACCAATTTGATTTACAAATTCTTCTCTAAAATCAGAATATTCTAACATATCTGCAATCCTACTAGATAAAGACGTACATAGCCTTTGACTAACATTTAATCCTGCATCTAATATATGTCTAGTTGCAGTATTGCTACTTAATGCAGCTAGTTTCTGTAAACCAACTAACGAATATGAATCTGGTGTTGAACCATCTCTTGCTTCATTTAAACCAGTCACATCTCTAATCATCGATAAATAATGATTATAAGCTCCTATTAAACTTTGCATTTTACCTTGACCAGAATTACTGTTTAATTGCTGAATAGGCACTTTTGCTTGATTATAATCTCCATCTTGAGTATAACTCCTACCGATAACAGAACCTGTCTGAAAAAACATCCTAAGAGCATCCTCAGGGTTGTAAGCTTGTCCTGTTCCAAGGTCTACTTCATTTATTCCATCAGCATCAATAAACACACCATCTGGTACTACTCTGGAAATAACTTGTTGCAGTTTTAAGTGAGTCATTTGAATTAAATCAGCAAACGTAATCATACGTCTTACTAATGATTCTAAAACTCCTTTATACATTCTAGGAGCGCAAGCTACATATTCCGGATATACTTCCTGAGACGCTGACTGTGGTCTAGCCATGTTTTCAGACATCTCCCATTTAAGAAGTATATTAGTACCCATAACCATAACACCTTCATACCATATGTCAATGGTTTTTGAAACTTTTTCAAAACCACCTTCTTCCATCATTTCTTGAGTAGGGTCAAATGTGTCATCTTTTTCAATTAACCTTTCAGCCCCTGATGCGTTTTTTTTCTTCTTGTAAGTAAATGTTTGTGTTGTTTTATAATTAAAAAACAAAACAGTAGCACTGTCTCTACTAAATAAACTATTGTTGTAATATTGAGCAGTATTATTATAATCATACCAACTTTGGCTATATTTGGAAATTTCATCCATATCAGCTCTAGTTAAACTTGTGTCTATTTTTTTTAATTCAGTTATAGGAAGAGTTTTAATTTCTCCCCAATAAAAACAATCATCAAAATGAGGATTTTCAGTATAACTGTATACAACATTTGCAGGATCTACATATTCAATTTTTATACCTGCACCTGGTTGAAAAGTATTTTTACAAATTGAAACACCCAATACAGTTTGGTCATAATAAATTTGCTTTTGTATTTCGTGATATCTGTTTTCAGCTAATACAGTGTTTATTGCTTCCTCTTCTGCTATTTCAATTGAAGGCTTATATTTTAATTGCATATGAAGAGCTAACTCTTCCGATGTGTTTGGAACTTCTTCTTCAGATGTTGCAAAAGTATTTATACCAAAATCATTTTGAACTTGTTTCATTATATCTTTAGAAAGCATATCTTTTTCAAGCTGAACTTGATATTCACTTCTTTTATCTAAAGACATCCCATCTTGAGCGTAAGCATTTACTTTAAATATACGATCAGCCATTCCATTAACAACAATGTCAACAAACTTTGGAATAATAGGAACAGGAGTCCAATCTAAATTTAAATAACTTAAATCACCATCTATCGCTAATTCATTTTTGTATTTTTGAACTGACTGCTCTCCTCTTGCATAAAGTCTTAGCCTATGAAAATCAGCCCATTGATTATAGAACCTACTCTGGCCTCCATCTTTTCTAAACCATTCGTATTGAATAGCCTGTCCTATTTGTAATCCAAATTCAAAAGATTTTTTTTCTGAATCAGAAACAAATTGATTTGGAAAACCTGTTGGGTTGATATTAACTTCTACTTCTTTCATTTACTTTATGATTTGACTATAACTGCCTTTATTGTCGTATTTAGCAAAGTTAAGTTTTATTTTTGAATTTTTTTTAACAGGTTGATATAGGCTTTTTTGATTGGCCATAATTGCTAAACCAGAACTAATTGAAGCATCAAATTTTGTTCTATTGTTTATATTAAATCTTGCCCAGTCTTCAAGAGTTCTTGTAAAGTACATTGAACCCATAATATCATTATCTCTAAATGTCTCTAATAAATCTAATCCAACATATTTTTCAATGTAAGATTCTATTGCAGCAGCATGAGCTTGCTTTATATCTTCTGAACTATTTGGTATTCCACCAAGTTCTTTTTCTGTTTTTGAAAGTTTATTATAACCTTTATCAGGTCTATTAATACTATAACCCCTATACCCTCTATTTTTAAAATGATATAATAACCTTGGCTTATTATTCTCTATAAGTATTGGCATACCGTAAAAGACGCAAGCCATAAGAACCTCCTCAAAAAATATCTCTGCTGTCTGTGGTCTAGCAACATATTCCAAGAAAAACTCATTAGTAGGGCCTTCATCCATATGAAATTTAGTCATTCCATGCAAAGCACCATTAGATGCTCCTCCACCAACAGTACCTGATATATCATAACTGTCACAACCAAAAGAACCCATATGTTCATTTCCAGGATAAAATATTCCGTTTTTTGTATGCTTATTATTCTGTAAAAATTTATTTGGAGTCCATGATACTACAAAACGACCTCTGTTATTAGGAGTCCAAATTACTTTAGTGTCTTTTATTCCATCTTTCCATGAAAATGAACCTTTAGTTATAAACCTGTCTTTAATTAAAGAATCGTTGTAATCTATCTGTTGATATATTTTAGTAAGATTAAACAAAGACTCTTTGCTTTCATCTCTAAACGCATGAGACTCTGTTCTAGGAAATTGTCTGTAAAATTCATTTAACGCATCAGGATCACTTTTTAAACTATCAACTTCAGCTTCCCAATAATCAATAGCACCTTGCTTTATAAACTCTCTATCAATTCCTAAAATAGGTTTTTCAGGTGTTCTAAAAACAGGCATTCCATGTATGTCAATAAAACCTTCCATATTGTATTCCATAGGAATAAATAAACTATACAAACCACTTTTAGTTTGACCGTTACGGTTTCGTTTACCTACCTTAGAATCAAAGTATAATTTTTTACCATTTCCACCACCTTTTTCTAATGCATTTGCAGTAGAACCCATCATACACTTTCCAATAACCTTACTACCTAAACGTAAACATGTTTTAGTAACCCTCCAGTTATTTAATATGTTATTTGGCTTTTCCCATTTTTTAGATTCATCATGAATAAGTAACTTTAATTTTTCTCCATCATAACTGTTGTCTCCTGTATTTTTCCAGTCAATAGAAGTATCTAATCCCTCAACAATATCCTCATCTTCTACATACATGTTTTTTTTAGTAATTTTAGATGCAGGAACTCTAAAAGCTAATTCTGTTTTAGGTTTATCCATTCCATCTTGTACCGGTTTAAAAAAGAAAGGATAATTATTAACTATTGGAACAACCTTGTCTGTAAACATTTTTTTAGCATCTGCCCCTGTTTTAGAAAGTATTCCAAGTCTTGCGTCTTTACTAATTGTACCTATATTTGCCGACTCTTCACTAGCCATATAAGAAAATCCAGAACGTCTGATTTTTAAGTAATCTTGCCCAAAACTTCTTTTGTCTGCTTTGCAAGCCTCCCAATGTAAATAAAAAACTCTATTAGCATCTCTGTAATCAGGAAGTCCTATATCTATTTTAGTCCATTGTATGTACATATAATGTGAACCTGTAATATAAGTCTCAATACCATTGTTTAAAAACCAAAAACCTTCGTCCCTTCTATCAAATTCTTTCTCAATATAATCTACCCATTCATTCTTAAATGATGATGGTGCGTCATGCCATTGAAATATAGATTTTATTTTTTGTAGTGTTTTAGGATAATCAAAAGCCTCCCAATATTGTTCAGATTTTGTTTTACTTCTAGAATAAATTTCACTTGGAGGTTTAGGAAGTGCTATTCGCAAACCCTCTATTTCAATTATATCTTGAATTTGGCCTGATTTTGAAATTACTATAAAATCATACTTTTCATTATAACCGTACTCCCAAGCTTTCGCTTTGTTTTTACTGATTATAATTGTTTTTGGAATAAAATCTTTTAACTGCTTTATTAAGCTATTTTGATCTTCGTTCTGCAAATCCTTCTACTGATTTTTTGGTTTTTGTTGAATCGTTTCCTTCTATTAAATTTTTTTCTAATTCTATTCTTGTAAGGATATCAAACGCATCCATAATACAAAGTTTTTTTGTAGCTGCAGCATTTTTTAATTTATCAGCAGCAAGCTCATCGTCTTTACCAAATTTTATAATCTCTTCTTCAGCTACTTTTATTAATTGCTTTACAGCCTTTTCACCTGCTTTAATAATGTCTAATTTTATTTTATTTACATTCATAAAGATAAAGTTATTTGATGATCAAACATCCTGTATAATTTCTCTCCATCAATATTAAACTCATACTCACTTTCAGGCTTAAAAGAAACCTTATCACCTTTATTAATACCTTTACTAATTAAGTATTTATTTGGATATTTAACTAAACCAACTAACGGCTCATTATTCTCATGTGTTTTTAAATAGTGGTCTTTTTTAGGAATAGGTTTAATCATACAGTATTTTGAATGTGCATTCCATACATCATTATGTTTGTATAAAAAAAATTGATCATTGTCTATAAAGAATAAATTATCTTTAAAAAAACTTTTACCACTTCTTTCTTTTCCTTTCATGTCATTATAATATTTAAAAACATTATGATGAACTAAAAGAGTATCACCTATATTAATAGGCCCTTTGTAGTTTATTGGAGTTTCTACAACTATTGCATATCTGTTTGATGCAATATGGTCTTCTTTAGATGTACTAGTAATAAAATCTATGTTTCCTATTTTCTTAGTACTATCATATCTTTTATTATTTTTTGGCTTGACTATAAAGTAAAAAGGTGATTTCATTCAAAGTATATATTGTATTCGATAGAGACAGGCATATAAGAGTTAAATTGTTTCCAAAGATAAATTTCTCTTTTTTTGTTTTCTATAAAAATACTTATTGATTGATTTTTATTCATTTTTATTAAATGGATAAAATGACTATTTCCAAGTATTTCCTGACCGACAACGTAGTGCATAGCCCCTCCTTTGTAATCAGGGCCTACCGCTATCTTGCGAATATCATTCATTTAATTAGATTATAATTTTTAACAAATATAGGCAAAAAAAAATACCCCTGCATAAACAGAGGTAATCCTTAAAATATAACAGGACTAAGAATATAGTATTATAGTAATGTTTTAGTTATTAAAACGTTGCTATAGCTACTCTTCTCCATGTGTTATCATCCACACATACATAGATATGATCAGCTGTGAATTTTATTTCCCCTATAGTACCTGTAGCTGTTGCAGATACTGGAGCCGTATTTAATGCCGCTATATTTAAAGATTCAGCGGTAACGCTACCTGCAGCGGTAACGCTACCTGCAGCGGTTGTGTTACCGTTAAATAAAACACTGAATGCATCTGACTTTGCTGCGGAAGATGTTCCGTTACCAATAGAAAGAGCAGTATTAGTTAAATTAAAACTAGTTGCGGCATCACCACTATTAAGAACATTATGTTGCCCAATTGCTGTAGAACCAAAGCCACTTGCTGTTGTGTTACTACCCATTGCTGTAGAATCATATCCACTTGCTGTTGTGCTTTGTCCAATTGCTGTAGAATTAATTCCACTTGCTGTGTTAGTAGCTGATTCAATACCAGTCGCTGAAGAGGCGTTAGCAGTAAACAGTGGCGTTACCCATTCAGCAATCGATCCATTAGAAGTTGCCACTTGACCACTCAATCCAGGCGTACCGTTAAGTGCTAACGCTCCTGTTGTTTCTATCCAATTACCCCTAAACTTAGTACTTCCCGCTACTACAAGTGCATTGTTACCATCAAAAGAAAGTTGGCTATCCCCTAAAGTTCCAGCACCTGTGAATATAGGAATTGTATTTACAGTTCCCGAAACGTTGGCGTTTACAAAAGTTTTTAAACCATCTACAGTAACATTCTTGGTTACGTCTGATGGAGTCCCACTAGTTTGGGTAACAATTATTTTATCATCTCCCTGTGGGGTTACTGTTGTGTATGTACTAATCTTTGGCATAGCTAATGTTTTAATGTATCAAAGATACTATTTTTTATCTTTATTAAATAGAGGCCCTAGCTTGTCAACTATTTTCTCGCCACTCCTTCCTATTACATAACCACCAATCCCTATTTCTAGTAAGCTCCAAAACTCTGGTTCTAGTTCTGGCGTAACTAGGTATGTAGAAAGCTGTGATATAAACTTTGTGTATATAATAATAAACCCAAACGACAACATAAGGATAGGCCTCCAACTTCTCTGTAGCCAATTCCCTTTTGCCTCTGCAACAATTATTTCTGTCTGCATTTTTTGAAGCTCTAACTGAGCGTCTTGCAGTACTTTAAATATCTTACTCCTTGCGTTAAGCCTTTCCTCCTCGCTTGTAAAAAGACTGTCAACCACATCACCCACCTGCTTGAATACCTTTGTTCCAAAAAACTCTAATATTTTTTTCATGCCTGCTCTATTATTACGCTTATTTCTTTCTCGTCCTTCAATAGCCTTTCAAATGTATCCATAGTAACACGGCTGTTCGTTACATCTAACCTAAAATCCTCTCCTATATTTTCTGCTGTGTACCCCAAGGCAATGCATCCGTTTAATTGATCCCAATAATTACTTGCATGAAACTTACACTCAGACCTGTTTGGTACATCCTTTAGCTCCCACAAGTCTTTTTTAAACCTTGGAGAGTATTCCAACACACACTTGTACTCACCCTGTGGAACACAGGACTCGTTTGGCTTGTTATCTAGCCAACCACGTTCTAAGCTCATGGCAGCAAATATTGGGTTTAGGTTTTCATCTAAAAGCGTAGCCGTCCCTAGCGTCTCGCATTCGTCACTAGAGAACCTTTGAATAATTACAATTTTCATAATTATTGTTTATTCTTATTTTCTTGGTAGTTGAGATAAATTCTTTGTGCCGTGTATATTATAGAACCTATTAATAATATTATTTTAAGTAATTCCTCCATTTCACTAAATGAAGCAACTAAAGCAACGCTGTTTAGGAGATATATTTTCAAGTCCGATAAGGTCATTTTATTAAACATCTTTGTATTCGTAATTCATTTTAACGTCTATTAACCAAGAGTTGTTTTGAAAATAAAAATATGTAAAACTTGATTTCATAAAAACAAAGTTAGTGATTTTATTTTAAGTCTATCTCTACAGTAGGAGGCGGAACTTCTGCGTTTCTAGGAAACCCATAAAACTGATGTGCAGATGCATCGCCTGGATATACCTCATTGCTTCCAAAGTCTAAGGTGTCTGTACTCATTATGTCATACGCCCAACCTGGGTAGTAAATTGGGGGCGTTATCTCATGACCATCTGGGCCATAAGTTCCAGGTGTTTCAACAACCTTACCTATGTTTACAACTGCCTTTGTTCCGTTGATGTATTGCATAGATGTAACACCTTCCTCTGTTACTTCTTGCCAAACGTCTTTAGAGATTAAAACATCTTTACCTTGTACCTCTGTGTCAAATACTGTTTTGTATATATTCATAATTATATTGTTGTTAAATCTTCTAATTGTACGTCTGCTAATGCTTTTGGATAATATTTTAAACCTTTTGTGTTACCGAAGAAGTTTTGCCCACCATCTCCTCTATCAAAAGCTAATTCACTTAAACCTATTGGTGCAGAACCACTTGTATCTGCTGCCACTTCAACACCATTAACCCACAAATCAAAATCATTTTCTTTATACTTAACGGCTACCTTTACATATTCTGGTGCTACTGCTCCAAAATCCTTAGTCATAAACGCTTGGTTAACACCACCACTCCTAACGTTAACAGCAATCTT
>Ga0209405_1000298_pt1 | contig 42862 bp, 42 predicted proteins | sample COGITO_mtgs_1105_6_FD_184803 | JGI IMG/M metagenome (GOLD analysis project Ga0209405, IMG submission 184803) | Pelagic marine microbial communities from North Sea - COGITO_mtgs_110516 (SPAdes) (version 2) | ecosystem: Environmental > Aquatic > Marine > Epipelagic ...
CTTAGACAGTTTGTATTTGAGTTTTACAAAGATCGCTGCAAGACGCTTTGAGTTGGGAGAAACCAATTACTTAGAAAGAATAACGGCTGCTTCTAAACAAAAACAAATCCATATAGACTATTTAGAATCACAACAAAATGTAGCTTTGACGTATAATGATTTAGCAACTTCTGTACAGTCTAAAGATACGCTAGTAATCGCAAAGGAGTCAGCTTTAAAAATGGACGTTACTTCTTTAGATATAGGCAGCAGCCCTGAGCTCACCTTTCATAATAATAGAGTTTCACTCATGCAAGCGCAACGTCGTTTGGAGAAACAACAACTCTTGCCTGATATCAGTTTTAATTATTTTCAAGGGACCAATTCAACACTCAATAGTAATTTGTTTGGCTATCAAGTAGGAGTGAAGATCCCCTTATTATTTGGAGGACAGTCTTCCAAAATTAAAGCGGCGGGTATTGCAGAAGAAATCGCTATCGAAACATCTAAAGCCTATAAAATTCAACTTGAGGGGAAGTTCAATGCACTTATTACACAAATGAATCAATTGAACACAGTCCTTTCGTATTATGAGGAAGAAGGCGCTGCATTGTCTGATGAAATTTTAAAAATGGCGAACGGGAGTTTCAAGAATGGAGCCATCGACTTTTATCAATATATCCAGAGTATCGAGAGCGCATACGAAGTCAAATTAGATTATCTGGACAAATTAAATGCATATAACACCATTGTCATTGACATCAATTACTTAACCCTTTAAACACCAAATTATGAACCGAATTATATATAACATCACAATTTTAAGTATGATATTCACCCTACTTAGTTGTGGTGGTAAAGAAGTGAAAAATAAACAAGTTGAAATACAAGATTCAATATCTGACGATAGAATTTTTGTTTCTAATACACAGTTTGAACACAGTAATATGACACTGGGCAGCATCACTGAACACCCATTTCCTTTAACGGTAAAAACGAATGGAATGATTGATGTTCCGCCAGAAAACAGAGCCGTGGTAAATGCGATCATGGGCGGAAATATAAAAACAACCCCCTTATTAATAGGGGATAAGGTCCGTAAAGGGCAAGCACTTGTGACTATTGAAAACCCCGAATTTGTCCGTATGCAGCAAGAATATATGGAAATTAATGTGCAGCTTTCCTATCTAAAATCGGAGCTTGAAAGACAACAAACGATGGTGGCTGAAAAAATCACTTCACAAAAAAGTTTTCTTAAAGCTGAAAGTACCTACAAAATGGCAAAAGCCCGCTATAATGGCTTGCGGAAGCAATTAGAAATGCTCAACATTTCGCCATTAAAAGTGGAAGCCGGCATCATTAATTCGGTGGCTACGATCTATGCGCCAATTGCGGGAAGCATCACAAAAATCAATGTAAACAAAGGAACGTTTGTTTCGCCATCTACAGAGATTCTTGAAATCATTAATAATGACCATATTCACTTAGAATTGTCGGTATTTGAGAAGGATATCATGAAACTAAAAAAAGGACAGAAAATCAATTTTAAACTTCCAGAATCTTCAACGGAAATTTATAAAGCAGAAGTACATTTGATAGGAACATCCATCGAAGAAAACAGAACCATCGATGTTCATGGGCATATAGAAAATGAATCCGAATTAAATTTCTTGATAGGCATGTTTGTGGAGGCTGATATTATTACGGAATCAACTGTTGAAAAAGCATTGCCAGAAACAGCGTTTGTGGCATTTGAAGATAGTTACATCGTATTAAAACTAAATGAACAAAATAAGGAAGGCTATTACTTTGAGCAAGTTCCCGTAACCGTAGGGGAAACTTATGAAGGGAGTATCGCTTTGACTACTTTAGGATCTCTAAACATTACAGATAAAGTATTAACAACTGGGGCATTTAACTTGGTAGCTGACGAATAAGCTAGAAAAGAATTTTTAAAATGGTTGCTATTTTATTGAAACGAATGGCGTTGTTCTTCTGTTGAAGAAGCCGTCAATAGTTGGTTAAATGTTTTTATGGTATTAAAATCTTGTGTGATTTCATCAGAAACCCCAACTCCAGAAATTCCGGTTTCTAAGATGGCTGTAACATCAGTTGTAGTGATCCCTCCAACGCCAATAATAGGCGTTTCGGTTTTTAAGGCTTCTGTAATTGCGGTAAAACCGTTCAAGCCTAATGGAGTTCCTTGAATGTCTTCCTTTGCTCTAAATGGTGCTAAGTATATATAATCGACTTCCTTTTCGATGTAAGTCTCACAATCTTGCAAGTTGTTTGCGGTCGCTCCAATCAGTTGCCAAGGGAGTAACTCTTTTCGAATAATAGTAGGGCAGGGCGATGTAAAATCTAAATGGATGCCATCTACTTTTAGTTCTTTAGCTATTTTATAATGTGCGCTAATAATTAAACGTGTTTGAAAATGAGACGTGATCTCTCTTGCCTGTTTCACTATTTTTAAATACTTCTTTTCAGAACTGTTTTGAAGGTTTAACACGACTAATTCCGCACCTGCTGCACAGGCATTTTGAATGTGATCCAGATGTGCTTTGGGCGAATTCCCCTGTGAAATATAATGTAATTTAGGTATCATAGTGACGTCGTGAATGTTAAATGGTAATTTCTAAAAAGAAACGATTTTTGAACGTTCCATAAAATAAGATTCAAAACGCTCAAGCATTTTAGTCATTTTTTCTGAGTAAATGACATATTGACATTTTTGGATACTCTGAGAAATCGACATAATCGCCGAATAGGAGGAGTGTTGCGAAAGAAATTCCGCATCATCAATACTGATTATTTTTAATTGTGCAGTGCTGACACCATTTAATAAGAACAACTTATTCATTGTTTTGGGAGTAGAAATAAGAATGTCTGTACCCTCAAATATTTCCGATTTCTGAATGTCTATATGCAGCTGTTCATGCCCTACATAAACGCGTAAAGAATTGTATTTTGTATAGGCTAAAAACGTTTCGTATAATTCCATCGCCCGTTCCTTGTTTTCTACAAGAACAACGGCTCTAGGCGCATTTCCGTCAGCCTCACATTTTAACTTTTGTAAGGTAGTCAATACAAGGGTGGTTGTTTTACCACTGTCTTTAGGAGCGGTGCAATATACATTCACACCACTTTTAATAATGGGAATGCTGCTGCTCTGAAATGGCGTTGGCGTTTGTATGTTTAGAGATTCTAATTTCTCTCGAATATCAGAATGTAATTTTTTAAAAGGCATAGAAATTTAAGAGATCACTGGTTAAAGATGTATTCGTAAATATTTGGACAAATATACGCTGTGTAAACTTAATAAACTGAAAAGTTGAATTTCAATTTTTAATAGGAGGGCGCGCGTCCGAAAGTAACAAATCCAATAGTTTAGGAGAAGGCTTAATTAATTGCCTAATAATATGAATTATTCTCGTTTGACAATACTGCATAATAGTTAAACATATTATATCTTTATCAAATAGTTTCAAAATAATAAATAAGCACACAATACATGGAATTATTTAACCAAGAAAATACGATGTTTCCCTTAGCTTACGATGAAATCCTTCAGCGTGTTCGCGCTATTGATCCTGTTAAATACAGTTCAACTCGAAACTATATAAATGGGGCGATCACGCACTTATCTCCCTACATCTCAAGGGGGATTATTTCAACTAAATTTATACTATCTGAAGTTTTAAAAAAAGGGTATAAACCGGCACAAATTGAAAAATTTATTCAAGAATTGGCATGGAGAGATTATTGGCAACAGGTTTGGATTGCAAAAAGCGATGCCATCAATCAAGATTTAAAACACCCTCAAACCCCCGTTTCTAACAATTCAATTTCAAAATCTATTGTAGACGCCCTAACGGGTGTTGAGGCGCTAGACGATGCTATTGAAGCACTTTACAAAACAGGCTATATGCACAATCATTTGAGAATGTACACTGCTGCTGTGGCGTGTAATATGGGCCAAAGTCATTGGAAAGTTCCAGCACAGTGGATGTATTACCATTTATTGGATGCCGACTGGGCGAGTAATGCCTTAAGTTGGCAGTGGGTTTCTGGGGCGAATGCCAACAAAAAGTATGTAGCCAATCAAGAGAATATTAATAAGTACTGTTTTACAGCCCAAAAAAACACCTTTTTAGATGTACCTTATGAAGCATTTGCTTCGATGAAAATCCCTGAGATTTTAAAAGATACTCCTGATATTGAGTTGAAAACTCCGTTGCCAAAACAAACTACTTTATTGATTGATGGTACACTTCCAACCTGCATCTATAATTTCTATAACTTAGATCCCCTTTGGAAAAAAGATATTTCAGTCAATAGGATATTACTATTAGAGCCCTCTCATTTTGAGGCCTATCCCGTCTCTCAAAAAACAATTGATTTTATTCTAAACATCTCAAAAGAAAATATAGATACGATTCAAGTTTATGTAGGAGAATTTAAGGATCTAGTTACAGATTATAAGCTTACAAATATCTATTTTAAAGAACATCCGTTAAGCCAGCATTACCATGGCATTGAAGAATCGAGAGATTGGATGTTTGAGGTTCAGGGCTATTTCCCGTCCTTCTTTTCATTTTGGAAAAAATGTAAAAAACAGCTTACATATTGAAAAAACAGACTGTAAATATTGTTTGGTTAAAACGGGACCTTCGATCGCAAGATCACGAACCTTTATTAAAGGCTGAGCGTGCTGGTATTCCATATCGAATCATCTATGTATTTGAGCCTTCTAGAATTGAATATCCAGATACAAGCCCACGGCATTTGCAGTTTGTGTACCATTCTATTGCAGCCTTAAATAAAACGCTGGCGCCTTTCAATAGGAGTGTAGAGGTGTTTTATGGAGAAGCCATCGACGTATTTGAACAACTTGAAGAAAGCTTTGATATAAACAACATTTTTAGCTATCGCGAAAGTGGCACTCAAGGGACTTGGCAACGTGACAAACAAATCACCATTTTCTGTAAGCAACATCAAATTGATTGGCAAGAGTCGCAACGGGATGGTATTCTAAGAGGTATTAAAAATAGAGAAGATTGGAACAAGCAGTGGCACATTACAATGCACAAACTGGTACTTCAAAACAGCTATTCTGTATCTAAAGAAGAGCCTTTAGAACATTCCTTTTTACTGCCTGAAAAATTAGAGACTCAATTAAAAGACTATCCGAAACAGTACCAACCAGCAGGGGAACAAAATGCATGGCGGTATATAAAGTCCTTTACCAACCAACGCGGGTTTAATTATCAGAAACACATCTCAAAACCAACCGAAAGCAGGATGTCTTGCAGTCGCTTATCCCCTTACTTCGCTTGGGGGAATATGAGTATCAAACAAGCGTTTCACTTTATTGGCACGCATCCTAACGGCACCAGAAACAGCAAGGCTTTTTCGGCGATGCTTACCAGACTTCATTGGCATTGTCATTTTATTCAGAAATTTGAAGTGGAGTGCCGTTATGAAACGGAGTGTATTAACAAAGGGTATGAGCTTTTAGAACACCAGAAGAATGAAGCGTTTATCAAAGCTTGGAAAACGGGCAGCACAGGGTATCCATTAATCGATGCGTGTATGCGTGCTGTTGAAAATACGGGTTGGATTAATTTTAGGATGCGTGCCATGGTGGTGTCTTTTTTAACGTTGAATCTAGATCAAGATTGGCGAGATGGCACTTACCATTTGGCCCGACAGTTTTTAGATTATGAACCGGGCATTCACTATCCACAGTTTCAGATGCAAGCTGGCACTACGGGAATTAATACGGTACGTTTATACAATCCTGTGAAAAATTCTCAGGAGCACGACCCCGAAGGTGCCTTTATCAAAAAATGGATTCCAGAATTGAGTAATGTTCCTGTAGCATACATTCACGAACCTTGGAATATGTCCGCTATGGAGCAGACGTTTTGTGGGGTTAGCATTGGAGAGGATTATCCACTTCCAATTGTGGATTTGCAAGAGAGTGCACGGCTGGCAAGAGATAAAATATGGGGACATAAAAAGCATCCCGCTGTGCAGGGGGAAATGAAACGCCTTTTACAAACACATGTAAATGCCAGATGATAAAAAAATGATGCACAAAAAAGATTATAAAATACATATTATTGGAGCTGGCATAAGCGGACTCATCGCTGCCAGAGTTTTAGAAAATCATGGCTACCATCCTGTGATTATAGAATCAACAGATCGGGTAGGAGGTCGTGTTAAAACAGATGTTGTAAATGGGTATCAATTGGACCATGGGTTTCAAGTGTTGCTCACAGCCTATCCAGCAGTTCAAAAACATTTAGATTATGAGGCTTTAGAATTGCAGAAATTTTTACCAGGCGCTTCTATTTTTAAGGCAAATGCCCAAAAAATAATAGGCGATCCTTTAAGAAATCTTTCGTTACTATTTCCAACACTTCTATCTGGAATCGGGAATTTTTCTGATAAACTTAAAATTCTAAAACTGAACCAAAAGTTAAAGAACAAAAAGATGTCTGACATATTTTCTGAAAAAGAACAATCGACCTTAGACTATTTGATAAATTTTGGTTTTTCAAAGGATATCATCACTGATTTTTTTACACCTTTTTTTAGCGGTATTTTTCTTGAAACACAACTTGAAACATCGAGTAGAATGTTTGAATTTGTATATAAGATGTTTGGTGAAGGCGATGCAACGGTTCCAAAAGCGGGTATTGAGGCGATTCCAAAACAATTATTAAACAATTTAAAGAGTACAACTTTTAAATATAACACGAAAGTAACAGCGTTGAAAGATGGAAAGATTACGCTTGATGATGATACAAAATTAGAAAGTGATTATACAATTGTTGCCACTGAGGCGAGTGGTTTAATTCCTAATTTAAAAAATCAATCTACAGAGTGGAAATCCTGCACGACCTTGTATTTTGAAACGGAAACACGAGGTATTGATAAAAAGTTAATTGGGCTCATTCCTAAATCGGGAACCTTTATAAATAACATCTTTTACAACAGTAGTTTAGAATGTGCTATAAGACCCAAGAATGAACTGTTGTCAGTGACCGTCATAGATGATCAAGACCTTTCTAGCAAAGCCCTTATCGAAGCGGTTCAAACAGAGCTAAAAGAGTTGTGTGGGATTACAACAATGAATTTCATTAAATTGTACAGTATCCCGATGGCACTGCCAAAGTTAAAAGATTTGAAATATGAAATGATGCCCTCTGAGACGCGTTTAACAAACGGACTTTTTTTAGCTGGAGATACGCAATTAAATGCGTCCTTAAATGCCGCCATGATTTCTGGCGAAAGGGCAGCATTGGGCGTGATTGAATCTATTTCAGCTATTTAATAGTTCTGTACAAATAGTGCAGCGTTTTCCTTATTTTATCTGGTAATTAAAATTTTGTACGCGTCAGTTTACCCACAACTCATATCTGCAACAATTTTCCATTCGTTATTTATTTTTTTAAATACAATCAAGAAAACTCCATTTGCATCCCCGACTTTACGACTTAGAAAGTACTTGCCCATGACCCAGTAACTTTGGTTTTCAATAGGGGATATATCTATGATTTCAAAGTTTAGTGTGCCGCTATGATCTTTGGTGGGATAGCCTTTTTTATAGTTATCAAGTGTTTGCTGCCAGCCTTTCGTCAGTCCACTATTTCCGAAGAATTTTAAAGAATCACTCTTAATATACCCTTTCATAAATCCTTCCAAATCATTTTGACTCCAAGCAATCTCTTGGTCTTTCATTACTTTTAGGATTGCCGTTTTGTCATCTTCAAGATTGGGAGTTTTAATTTCTAAAGTGTTTACTTCCCCTTCAATGGCTTCAGGTTTTGTTTGAAAGTCACAGCTGTAAAGAGTTATTGAAAATGTGAATATTAATAAATTTTTCATGATTTAATTATTAAAAATCCGATTTTTAAAATGTTGTTGTAAATAGTTTGGATGCGTTTAATTTTTTTACACAAATAAAATGATTTTCAGCATTTGAATTACAATACCTAAAACAATCAAAATAAGTCCTTCCAAAAACAATCTACTAAACAAATATACTATTTGTTACAGACTTAAATATATTGTTATTCAACGTTACATATATGCGCTTCATCTTTTCTTGTCTCCAAACATGAAACGGTATAAGTAGTTTTATCAATAATTCAAATAGTAGATAAAAACGCATGCATTGAAAAAACAGATCGAAACCATACTAATTATTGAACACCTAAATACGCCTTCCGATATAATCTGCATTTAAGATTGCTACTGAACCACTGCAAAACTGTTTGTCTCACTACACAACACAATCTAAGAATTAAAACATGAAAACTAAACAAATATTACTAGTTGAAGATGACCTCATGCTGCTTTATCTCTTAGATTTTAGGTTAAAAAAAGAAGGCTATCACGTCGAGACAGCAAACAATGGGAAAGATGCAATATCAAAAATTAAATCGGATCCCCCTGATTTAGTTGTTTCAGATATTATGATGCCTTTTGTGAGCGGTTTAGAGCTCACAGAGTTTATAAAAAATGAGTGCGAAGCTGAAATTCCAATAGTTATAATTTCTTCGGCAGGACAAGAAGAAATGGTTTTAGAAGCATTTAATATCGGAGCCGATGATTTTATAGCAAAACCGTTTAGCCCAAATGAATTAATTGTGAGACTTAAAAAAATGATTTAATTCGTTGAATACTCTTTAATAATGAAACACAAACGGCTAATTAATTATAGAAAGGGGGTAATCCTAGTCCTGATAGCAATTTCAAGCACTTTATTTGCACAGAAAAAGCAAATCGAACCCTCCAAGTCTTTTGATGAAGTTAAAAGGCTGGTGTCCGAAAAACAGAGGGAGCAGGCAGTATTGTTATGTCAATTAATTTTAGAAGATAAACCGACTTATTATGATGTAAGAGTCTATCTAGGGCGCATTTATTCTTGGGAAAAAAGATATGAAGATGCTAAAAAAGAATTAGTAACGGTACTCTTAAAAAGGCCAAAGCATAAAGAAGCGTTAGAAGCCATTATAAATGTAGAGATGTGGTCTGGAAACTATTTAGAGGCACTCCAATTCCTTAATACAATATTGAATTTATATCCAGTTAACGAAACATACCTTTTTCAAAAAGTAAAAACACTTCATAAATTAGGTAGGACAGAAAGCGCATCTGAAACCATTTTAGAACTTTTAGAATTAAATCCATCTCATAAAGAAGCCAATGAGTTTGACGAAAAACTAAAAATCTCCAGAAAGATAAATGTAGCAACAGTCATATACGAACTCGATGTGTTTAATAAAATTTTTAACCCAAGACATTTGCTCTTTGTTTCTATAGCTAGAAAAACAAAGTATGGAACAGTTATAGGTCGTGCCAGTGTTGCCAAACGTTTTGGAAAAGAAGGATTTCAATATGAAATAGATGCCTATCCTCGTTTACGTAGTGGTACTTACGCCTATCTTAATTTTGGAGTTTCCTATTCCTCAATTTTTCCATCCAGAAGGTACGGGGTGGAGCTGTATCAAAAATTACCTAAAAGTTTCGAGTTTTCAGCGGGATTACGATATCTAGAATTCTCATCTTCAAACCCTAAAATAATAACAGGTTCTATAGGGAAATACTACAAAAATTATTGGTTTTCATTAAGGCCCTATTTCACGCCAAAATCTTATGGTACATCAACATCGGTAAATTTAACGATTCGGAACTATATAAAAAATGCTAATAATTTTATTTCTCTAACTCTAGGAATGGGCGTTTCTCCAGATGAGAGGGGGCGACTTGTGAATGAAGAAAGTTTATATAAACTAAAATCGTATAAAACAAGTTTAGGGATTCAAAAAACATTGTCTCCTTTGATTAGAATGCGCTTAAAAATGGGATATTTTCTAGAAGAACTGCAATTTAGTTTGGGAGATTTTTCAAATAGATATAATTTCTCAGCAGGATTGATAACCAATTTTTAATAAAATACATAAACTATGAATATAATAGAGGTTATAAATGGATTGCGTGTTTTTGATATAGAAATCATAGATATTGAAGCGTTTACTGAATTGGTTGTTCGCTATGTTTTTAATTTAATAGTGATTTTTATTATTGTTAAATTTGGCTATTTGCGACTTGGTAATAATAAGGACTATTTCTTTACTTTTTTTGCCATCAATACGCTCATCTTTTTTGTCTGTTTCTTATTCAGTAACGTCAAACTAAGTATTGGTTTTGCTTTTGGGTTATTTGCAATTTTTTCCATCTTACGCTATAGAACAATAACAATTCCAATTAAAGAAATGACCTTTCTTTTCTCGGCAATTACAATTGCCATTATTAATGCTTTAAGTACTAGTAAAGTAAGTTTTGCGGAGTTATTTTTTACAAATATTATTATTATAATATTTATATTGATTTTAAGTAAACTTTGGCTTCACAGCAAAGAATCATCTGTGACTATTTATTATGAAACAATAGAGAACATAAAGCCTACCAATCGAACAGAATTGTTTGCCGATTTAGAAGTTCTAATGGGGGTTAAAATCACACAAGTTAAAATTCTGAAAGTAAATACAAAAAGTCAACTTGTGACATTGAAAGTATATTATTGAATTCTAAAAAACCGTATCACAAAATCCGAATGAAAAAATCAAACCGAATCGTTTTCGTTTTTATCCTATTTTTAGCTGGCATTGTTAGCACTTCTTTATGGTTCTACGTAAAAAAAACAAATCTTGAAAATCAAGATGTCATTTCTAAAAAGCAAAAAAACAAGAAGGTGCGCCTATTTAATGATACGATTGTGCATGAAATACACATACAATTTGATCAACCGAAATACTGGGATTCTTTGGTGCATTATAAAACGCAAGAGAACTTAATAGAGAAAAAAACATATCTAAAAGCAGATGTCGTAATCGATGGTAAAAACAGCTATAATGTAGGGGTTAAAATTAAAGGAGAGTCCTCATATAAACATTATCCCTCCAAGAAAAAGTCGTTAAAAATTAATTTCGACAAATTTGTTAAAGATCAAGAATATCAGGGATATGAAGAACTAAACTTAAACAATAATTTTAAAGATCCAACTTTTATGCGTGAAAAACTGTATCTAGATTTTTTGCATGATGCAGGAGTTCCATCTCAAAAAAATGCGTACGCCAAAGTGTTTTTAAACAATCAATATTGGGGGCTGTATCTTATGGTTGAAGCTATAGATAAAAAATTTCTAAAAAGAAACTTTGGAACTAAAAAAGGAACACTTGTAAAAGGGGAGCCCAAAGCCTATTTAGATTGGCACGGAGATGACTGGAATAGCTATATTAAAAAATACAGGATTAAAAGTGGGGATAAAAAAAAATCGATTGAACAATTGATCCCTTTAATGGACATCATTAATAATTTTGAGGGCTCCGATGCAATGTTCGAAGCTGCACTGGAAAGTACTTTTAATATTAAAAGCTGTTTAAAAGCCTGGGCCGTCAACAATGTCTTAGTGAATATAGATGCGTACAATGTCTGCTATCCACATAATTTCTATTTGTATTATAATCCTAAAACAGACAAGTTTGAATGGATTAATTATGACGGTAATTACAGTTTTGGTGCATGGTCTCCAGTTTTCACTTTAGAACAAATGGAGGCATTAGACATTTATTATGTGAAGGAAGATGCCAAAAGGCATCCATTGGTCACTAAACTACTAAAAGAAAACATCAAGATTAAGCAAACTTATAGATCTATTATTCAAGACGAAGTGTTAGAATATATTGTACCCAAAGAATTTAACAAAAAAATTGAAACTCTAAAATTACTTATTAAAGAAAGTGTCTATGCTGATTCCTTAAAAATGTATTCAAATAGAGAATTTGATGTAAATATAGAGCAAGCTATTGGAGATATTAAAGATCCAGGCGCATTTATACCAGGTTTAAAGCCATTTATTAAAAAAAGAAGAGAGCATATAGAAGCACAATTAACGAATGGCTATTAGAGCCCTACATTTAAAATTATTATACGAACGATGAACCTATTCATACTCAATTTACAAACAGATTTTTCAATTATAGTAGGAACTCTTATTATTGTATTTTCTGTCATATCCATATGCGTTTTTATAGCTGCATTTATAGTTCGACATAAAAGAGAACGGAATCAGCAGAAAGAAAAAAAGTTAGTTCTACAATTTCAAGAGCTCTTTTCCAATTTTTTGTTTTCATCAGAAAATGAGGAGTTATTAGGTATCAGTATGAATAAGTTCAAACCCTACACCAAAAATAAATTTAACAAATCTATCCTGCTTAAAACACTCTTTAAAATCCATAAAGACATGACAGGTGATATCGCAGAGAAACTAAAAATGCTATATATTGAACTTGGGTTTGTAGATGATTCCATAAAAAAAATAAAAAGCTCAAAATGGCATATTCAAATTATTGGTATGAGAGAACTTTCAGAAATGAGAATCCAAAATGTTGCAGATGATATTGCGATACTTTCTTTAGATAAAAATGAGATATTAAGAAGAGAAGCACAATTAGCTTTGGTGAAAATTAATGGATTTCAGGCTCTAAATTTCCTTAACAACTTAACTTATACGTTGTCTGAATGGCAACAACTGCTGCTGTTAGAAACGATTCAATATTTTAATGAGAAGAATCTGCCACCTCTGGAAAAACTTCTTAAGTCTGAAAATGATTCTATAGTTCTATTTGTACTTAAAATTAGCAGAATCTTTAATTTAATTAGCTTAAAAGATCACTTAATACAGTTATTAAATCATGAAAATGAAACAATAAAAATTGATACAATAGGGGTCTTAGGAGAACTCCAAATAACAGATTCATTAGCAATACTTAAAAGAAACTATTCTAAAAGTTCCAAGGTAGTACAGCTAAAAACATTAGAATTATTTGGGAAAATTGCCGATGAACAAAGCATCCATTTCTTAGCTAAACAATTACAACTTTATGATTACGAAATTAATTTACAAGTATTAAGGACGATTAAAACTATTGAAGGAAAACAAAAACTTGAAGAATTAAAACCGAGTCTAAGCTCAAAACAACAAAACCTTTTGTTACATGTAATGGAAGAAAATAAATAAATATCTGATATGTTATTTAATAACGAAATAATCTTGAATTTTTTAAGTACAGGTATTTTAATCTATGGAGCAATTTTAGCAACAACCTATATTATATTGTCCATTATCTCAGCTATAGAAACAAATCACTACTTAAAAAAAAATAGTTTTGTTAACTATACTAAAATTTTAGCATCTCCATTTGCACCCACAATATCTATTATAGCTCCCGCATATAATGAATCCCTTACTATTATAGAAAACGTAAGATCATTGCTTTCCATTCAATATGTGAATTATGAAGTTCTGCTAATTAATGATGGGAGCACAGATGATTCTTTAGAAAAATTAATCGAAGCATATGCACTGACAAAAGTAAATTACACGATTAATCAGAAACTACCTACAGAAAAAATAAGAGCCGTCTATAAATCCGCAAAACCTTCCTTTACTAGATTGTTAGTAATAGACAAAGAAAATGGAGGCAAAGCAGATGCTTTAAATGCAGGGCTGAACATAAGTGAAAATAATTTAGTAGCGTGTATTGATGTGGATTGTATACTTGAACCCGATGCATTATTAAAAATGGTAAAACCATTTCTTGAGAATGAAAAAGAAGAAAAGGTAATTGCTGCTGGGGGCGTTATTAGGGTTGCCAATTCATGTGTGGTAAAAGACGGAAAGCTAATAGAAGTTAAAATGCCTGAAAACTTTTTAGCTAAATCTCAAGTATTAGAGTATATGAGAACTTTTCTTTTAGGAAGAATGGCGTGGAGCAAATTAAATGGATTGTTACTTGTTTCAGGAGCATTAGGACTATTTGACAGAAAAATAATGATTGCAGCTGGAGGCTATAATAAAATTGTAGGGGAAGATATAGAACTGGTGACAAGAATTAGAAAATACATGACCGAAAATGAAGAAAAATATAAAGTAGTCTATATTCCAGATCCTCTTTGTTGGACAGAAGTCCCAGAAACATATAAGGTATTGGGAAGACAGCGAAATAGATGGACGCGAGGCATGATAGAGACCTTAATAATTCATAAAAATCTATTTTTTAATCCGTCCTACGGAATGTTAGGAATCATCAGCTATCCGTATTGGTTTTTTTATGAATGGCTGGCACCTATAGTAGAGTTTTTAGCAATCCTTTTCTTTGTTGTTTTGATTTATTTTAATCGTATCAACTGGGAATATTTTATCCTATTAACAACTGCTGTCTATTCATTTGCAATCCTATTTTCTGCATTATCAATTCTTAGTGAAGAACTTACGTATCATCAATATTCAAAAAAAAGAGTCCTATTTAAACTTTTGTTTTTTGTGTTGCTAGAGCCTTTTATTTTTCATCCTTATGTGATGTGGTCCTCAATAAAAGGGAATTTTAATTTTATCTTTAGTAAAAATAAAAAAAATTGGGGCGAAATGACACGAACAGGATTTAAGAGTGAAGTGGTAAATTGAGGTCGATTTGTATTTTGGTGGGTTGCTTAAAAGAATGGATTATGAATTAAGTACTTCAAAAAAACTGTATGGAAAAGATTATATTAGAATGAATACATTTAAAACATGGAGATTTTACTAGATGAAGTGAGAATTCTTTTAGATTCATTACCCGTAAAAATCAAACTTCAAACCACAAGCAACAATTTAATTCAGTTCTGGTACTGGGTGGCCAAGTTTTATACAGAGCCTTTTAAAGAAAATGTAATTAAATATGAAAGAGACATGCCTTTTGGCATGGTTCGTGTTGAGGTGATGTGCAATACTTGTGATGGACATTTAGGACACGTGTTTCCTGATGGAGCAAAGGTTGTTTCAAAAGAGATTACATTGTATTATGAAAATCCAGTAGTAACAGAAATTTCGCAATTAGATGAGTTTTTTGAAGCAGAAAAAGAACATCAAGATTATTACAGAAGTAATCAAGAACAAGGCTATTGTAGTTTTGTTATAACGCCTAAACTAGCAAAACTGCGTAAACTTCACGCAGACAAATTAAAATAGAACTAGAATGATTTCTAAACCATCATACTTTTTAAATCAATTAATACATAAATAAAACCACAAAACAAATGAATGATATTTTATTGTATGGCGCCGATTGGTGTCCAGATTGCCGAAGAGCAAAAGCATATTTAAAAGAAAATAATATTGCATTTACCTTTATAGATGTTGATTTAGATAAAGAGGCAACAGCTAAAGTGGAAGCGATTAATAAAGGAAAACGGATTATTCCAACTGTTATTATTAAAGGGGAATCGTATACAAATCCCGATAATATTAAGTTGGCTTCAGTTTTAGGAATAAATGAAGTAGGTAAAGTGCAATTGTTTGGAGCCGATTGGTGTCCAGATTGTAGAAGAGCTAAAAGTTTTTTAAGAGACAACGGCATTAACTTTGATTTTATTGATGTAGATAAATACGATTGGGCAACTCAAAAAGTTGAAGAGATTAATAATGGAAAGCGAATTATTCCGACCATTTTAATCAATGATGTTTCATACACAAACCCCGATAATGTTGAGTTAACACAACTTCTCTCATTAAATATTGAGAAAGAGCATAAAGTTTTCGACACTATTATTATAGGAGGGGGAGCTGCTGGATTAACAACCTCTATTTATGCACAGAGAGATCGTTTTGATACGTTGATATTAGAGAAATCGACAGTTGGTGGAAATGCATTTTTAACAGAAAAAATCGAAAACTATCCAGGGTTTCAATCCATTTCAGGCCCAAAATTAATGGAGAAAATGGAGGAGCAAGCCAAAACATATGGAGCGGTTATTAAAACTGGAGAAGAAGTTGTTGCTATAGAAAAACGAGATAGTATGTTCTCAATACAAACAAAAAGCACTACTTATTCAGGAAAAACAGTGGTCTTATCTACAGGCTCAACATATCGAAAGTTAAGTATCCCTAATGAGGAAGAATTGATAGGTTCAGGAATTCATTTTTGTGCCACTTGTGATGGTGCTTTCTACAGAGATAGAGATATTATTGTCGTTGGTGGTGGAAATTCAGCATTAGAAGAGGGAATCTTTTTAGCTGGTTTCTGTAAAAGTGTAAAAATTGTACATCGTTCAGAAAACTTCAGTGCATCAGAAACTTATGTTGAAAAATTGAAAACTATAGAGAATATTTCAACTTATATGAATAAAACATCTCTTGAATTTATTTCAGATGAAAAAGAACTATTTAAAGGACTAAAAGTAAAAGATAATAATACAAATGAAGAATCTGTTTTAGAAGCAGATGGTGTATTCATTTTTATTGGATTAATTCCAAATACGAAACCTTTTAAAGGGATTATTGACCTTGATGAAAGAGGATTTATTCAAACTACAGGGTTAGCTCAAACTTCTGTAGATGGCATATTCGCCGCAGGAGATTGTAGAGAGGGAGCAATCGCACAAGTAGCTGCAGCAACTGGAGAAGGGGTTTTAGCGAGCTATGGAATTAAGAATTATTTAAAGTAATAACAGGTATATATTTTTAAAAAGAAAGGGCAAAACATGGTAAATAGAACACAACAAAACCAAGTGCTTAAAGCTCCAGAATTTGATGTTAATCAATGGATTGATGGGGAAGGAAAAGAAACAGAAACAATTAAACTTTCAGATTTTAAGGCTAAATTTAAAATCGTATATTGTTTTCAGAGTTGGTGTCCAGGATGTCATAGTAAAGGATTGCCAGACCTAAAAAAAATGGTAGAAGCTTTAAAAGACAACGATAACATCGCTTTTTTAGCAGTGCAGACTGTTTTTGAAGGTCATGATTCTAATACTTATAAAAAAATGGTAGAAACCCAAAAACAATACAATTTGAAAATACCATTTGGTCATGATGCTGGAAATGATGGGAAGTCACAATCAAATATCATGAAGAACTACCAAACAAGAGGAACTCCTTGGTTCTTGTTTATTGATAAACATGATAATGTGGTATTTAGCGATTTTCATTTAAATCCTGATGCAGCTATTGAGTTTTTAAAAACACTTTAAAAATGGACGGTATTCCAACTATAAAACTATATGGCGCAGATGGTTGTCATAAAACCAACTACTATAAAATATTATTAGACAAAACAGAATTACCATATCAATTTTTAGATGTAGAAGAAAATAAAGACCATGCCGAAGAACTGCGTAGTCTTTATGAAAACAGAAAACTTAATTTTCCAACGATAACCATTGGGAAAAAGAAATTAAGAAATCCATATAAAGAAGATTTAGAAAAATGGTTGAATAAACTAATACCAAGTAGGCTAAATATAATTCATGATAAAAAACATAGTCGTTTTACATTAGATATTAATGGCGAAATTGCTAAAGTAGATTACCAATTGCGTCATGATAAAATGTATCTTCTACATTCTGAAGTGCCTTATAATTTAAGAGGGCAAGGTGTTGGTAAAGTATTGGTAGATAAAACGTTTGAACAGCTTACTCATGAAGGATACAAGGCTGTAGCAGTTTGTAGTTATATAAAAGCTGTTGCTTCTAGAAGTGAAAAGTGGAATGAAATTATTGAATATTAGATAGAAGTAAAAATAATGCAACTTAAGATAAAAGATACATTTACTAAAGAGCTACCAGCAGATCTAGTTCTTGAGAATTCAAGAAGACAGGTAAAAAAGGCTTGTTTCTCGTATGTAACACCTAAAAAAACTAGAAAACCAGAAATGTTACATACTTCTTCAGAAATGCTTTCTGCTTTAGGTTTGTCTGAAGAAGATGCAACTAGTAAAGCATTTTTAAATGTCTTTACAGGAAATGAAGTACTCCATAATACAAATCCTTATGCTATGTGTTATGGCGGACATCAATTTGGCAATTGGGCAGGACAGTTAGGTGATGGTCGCGCGATTAATTTAGCCGAAGTTGAACATAATAATAAGCATTGGGCTATACAATTAAAAGGTGCTGGGGAAACACCATATTCAAGAACTGCTGATGGTTTAGCGGTACTAAGGTCTTCTGTTCGTGAATATTTGTGTAGCGAAGCTATGCATCATTTAGGTGTACCTACAACCAGAGCGTTGTCTTTGGCTTTGTCTGGTGATAAAGTGTTGCGGGATGTTATGTATGATGGTAATTCGGCTTACGAAAAAGGAGCGATTGTTTGTAGAACAGGCGAATCTTTTTTACGTTTTGGGAGTTATCAAATTTTTTCAGCAAGACAAGATGAAGAGACCCTTAATACTTTGGTTGATTATACTATAAAACATCATTTTTCACATTTAGGAAAGCCTTCAAAGAAAACATATATTCAGTTTTTTAAAGAAGTTACAGAACGTACTTTGGATATGATCATCCATTGGCAACGTGTTGGTTTTGTGCATGGTGTGATGAATACCGATAATTTGTCGATTTTAGGATTAACCATAGATTATGGTCCTTATGGTTGGTTAGAAGGTTACGATTATGGATGGACTCCAAATACTACTGATAGGCAACACAAACGATATCGTTACGGTAATCAACCCAATATTGGCTTATGGAATTTGCTACAATTAGCAAATGCGATTTATCCTTTAATTGAAGAATCAGAACCTTTAGAAGCCATTTTGAATGAGTATAAAACTGATTTTGATGAAAGAAGATTAAGTATGATGCGCTCTAAATTAGGGTTGCAAATTGAAGATGAAAAGGATCAGTCTCTAATCCAAGATTTAGAAGATATTTTGCATCAAACAGAAACGGATATGACTATTTTTTTTAGAAATTTAAGTAATTTCAAAAAAGAGAATCCTTCTGAAAGTCTTAGAGTTATCAATGATGCATTCTACAAACTAGATGAGGTGGTTGGAAATATTAAAAAAAGATGGGATGTTTGGTTTAAAAATTATGGGGACAGATTGAAAAAAGAAACGTTTTCAAACGAAGAACGAAAAGATGAAATGAATGCCGTTAACCCAAAATATGTATTGCGAAATTACATGGCGCAATTGGCTATTGATGATGCAGACAAAGGGGATTATAAATTAATAAATGAATTATTCAACTTGCTCAAAAAACCTTATGATGAGCAACTTGAACATGAAAAATGGTTTGCCAAACGCCCCGAATGGGCACGAGATAAAGTAGGTTGTTCTATGCTCTCTTGTAGTTCGTAATGGAGTTACTTGAAAAGATAAAACAGTTACCGCTTGGGTATTCAGAAGTCATGTATAAGAACAAAAAATATGGTGTAACTAGAGCCGATTTTAATGATGGGAAGAGTTTTAAAGTGTATGCTGAAGCATTAGGAGGAACAGATTTTATAAGTCTAAACTACTATGTGACACAATCTTCAGAATTATTAAAGCCTTGTGAAATGCCAGAGAAAAAAGTGATAGATTTTTTAGAAAATTTAAAAATTATAAAGTAAAAAAGATGAACAATTATAAAATCGCTTCAAAATCAATTTGAGGATACATTGATTACAGAAGTTTTGTCTTTTGAATCATTCAAAGCCTCACGAGAGCAAATTCAAAATTATTATTTCAATAACCCAGAAAAGCCTTTTTGTGAACGTTTTATCAATCCAAAAACGCAGGTGTTGCTAAAACGATTTTCAAATTATACCAATAAAAATAAATTAAAACAGCTAAAAAATGAGCAGTATAAAACTAAATATTCAGAATAAAAAAGGACATAAATTACAGGCGTTTTTAGAACTACCAGCAGATCAAAAACCACAGTACTACGCTATTTTTGCGCATTGTTTTACGTGTAGTAGTGCTTTAGGAGCTGTAAAAAATATTAGCAGATCGCTTACCAGTCATGGATTTGGAGTGGTACGTTTCGATTTTACTGGTTTAGGTAGGAGTGAAGGCGAATTTGCTGAAAGTTATTTTTCTGCAAATGTTGATGATTTAATAGCTGTGAACGATTATTTAAAAGCACATTATCAAGCACCAAGTTTATTAGTTGGACATTCGCTTGGAGGCGCTGCGGTAATTGTTGCGGCCTCTAAATTAGAAAATATAAAAGCGGTTGCTACAGTTGGAGCACCTGCAACTGTAAGTCATGTGACGCATTTATTTTCACATGGTATTGAAGAGGTCAAAAAGAAGGGAGAAGTTGAAGTGAATATTGGAGGCAGACCATTCAAAATAAATCAAGAGTTTGTAGAAGATTTTGGTAAAATTGATTTACCAGAAATCACAAAAAACTTGCGTAAGCCTCTGTTGATAATGCATGCACCTTTTGATCAAATAGTAGGTATAGACAATGCACACAAACTATATCATGATGCGCATCACCCAAAAAGTTTTGTGAGTTTAGATGATGCAGACCATTTACTATCGAATTCAAAAGACAGTATGTATGTGGGTAATGTTATTGGTACTTGGGTACAACGTTATTTTGAACAACAAGACAATACCATGTTAGACACCAAGGGAGAGCAACTTGTAGCGCATTTAAATATTATTGAAGATAATTTCACGACCTCCATTCAAACTAAAAAACATCATTTTATTGCAGATGAACCTGCGAGTATTGGAGGGAACGATTTTGGACCATCGCCTTACGATTATTTAAGTGCTGGATTAGCTGCATGTACTGTTATGACACTTAAAATGTATGCCCAACGCAAAAAATGGGATTTACAAGAAGTTTATGCATATATTACATATTCTAAAAAGCACAGCGACGATTTAATACTCGATTTAGAAACATCGCCTACAAAAATAGACCATTTACAAAAAAGATTAAAATTTGTTGGTAATTTAGATGAAAAACAAAAATCAAGATTAAAAGAAATAGCGTCTCGGTGTCCAGTACATAAAACTTTGCAAACTGAAGTAATTATTGAAACAGAGCTCATAAATTAATTGACATGAATTTAATTGAAAATATAAAGACTTATTTTAAAAATAAAACCGATAACAAAGTAACAGGAAAGGTACCAGAAGGTGTATGTCCTAATTGTTGGGGGAAACAAGAATGGGAAGGTGAGTTCTATAAATTTATGAAAGGCGAAAATGAAAATCCAAGTACCGAGATCTACAATTCATTTATAAAAGATGTCGCTAGAAAGCTAGATAAAATTACAATAGATAAGAATACCTATACTTGCGAAACCTGCAAAATAAATTGCAACCCTAATTAGTAGTATGTCGAAAACAAAAATAGGATTAGGGTTAGCTGCTTTAGGCAGACCTGAATATATCAATATAAGAGATGGTAATACTCCAAGTAAATCTCAGGAGGCATTTAGGGAAAATGCTTTTAGTGTTCTTAATTTTGCATACAAAAAAGGCATTCGTTATTTTGATACAGCACCATCTTATGGCAAAGGTGAAGCGTTTTTAATAAATTGGAATTCAATATACCAGCATAAGGATGTTTCCTTAAGCACAAAATGGGGATACACATACGTGGCAGATTGGGAATTAGGTTTTAACGGTGCTCATGAAGTTAAAGAACATTCGTTAGATAAATTGCTAGAACAATGGGGGATTTCAAAAAAACTACTACCTGCATTAAAAATATATCAAGTACATTCAGCAACATTTGAAAGTGGTGTTTTGGAAAATAATGACGTTTTGAAACAACTTTCCGAACTAAAAAAACGAACAGGTTTACAAATTGGTATTACCACAAGCGGATTAAATCAAAGTGAAATTATTGAGGCAGCATTAAACATAAAGATTGATAATGTTTACTTGTTTGATAGTTTTCAAGTAACGTATAATATTTTAGAACAATCAACAGAAGCCATTTTAAAACATTTACTTCAGCTTAAAAAAACAGTTATAATTAAAGAAGCTTTAGCGAACGGTCGTATTTTTAAAAATGAAAAATTCCCTCATTATCAAAAGCTTTATAGTGTTCTAGATTCTTTGGCTAAAAAACACCAAGTTGGTACAGATGCGATTGCTCTCCGATTTGTTATGGATAATTTAGAACCAACATATCTACTTAGCGGAGCCTCTAGTAATGAACAGCTAGAACAAAACATGAAGTCTCAAAATTTCAAACTTGATAAGGGGGAATTGAAAGTGTTAAAATCTTTTATGACCGTTTCTCAAGAATATTGGGAAGAGAGAAGTAAGTTGTCTTGGAATTAGAGCGATATGGCACTTTGGCTTCTAACAATTTTTAGAAAAAATATATTATGTAAAATAGAAACTCGATGTTAACCTTGGCCTCATAAAATTTTGGTTAAAACAATAGGAGAAATAAGCGTCCATATTTTAGGGGTTTAGTAATACAGTTTCTTAAGAGTTGTAATTATACAAGGAATTTCAAAGCAATGTTAATAGTTACAATGTTTTCTAAAATATAGCGAATGAGCCGTTAATTGTTTCCAAAGTTATATGCACCTTGAATTTTTGTTTCTTTTGTTTCAAGACAAAAGATAATGAAACATTAAAAAAAGATTAATTGAAATTCTACATATAACAAGTGCATAGAAATTATCTCGCAGAGTAATTTTATGCTCTTGTGGTAAGCTTACGAGAATCGTCTAAAATTTTTTATTACGTATATTTTATCGAATACGCGATTTTTAATAAGAGCAAAAAGGTTAGCTTTTATTTTGGTATTTCGACTTCGCTCAATATAAACTCAGGCAAGCGTTGGATAATTGTGTGTAAAATAAATTGCCAGAGCAATTTGATTTTATAAAGCAATCGAGCGTTTGGTAGCGGCTATTTTACATAACGGCAAATTATAGCTACACAATAATAAATACAACTACGAAGCCACAATTAGCTTGACATAATTACTATCGATATAAGTCTAAAGACGTTATATCTGCAATTATGTCAAATATCGCCCAAAAGCGCTATTTCGCTAATTGCTGTAAAATGTTCTATAATTTATATTATGTAAAATAGATAATTTCAACATCCAATACCCTCTATTCATTTAAACTTCATTAATTTTGCACCATTAATATACCATACAAATGAAAACACTTACCATATTTCGAATCATTGCCTTTTTAGAAGGCTTATCCTATATACTGTTACTATTTGTGGGCGTGCCGTTAAAATATTTTGGCAATGACGTTACACTTGTTAAAATGCTTGGAATGCCTCACGGGTTTCTATTCATGGCGTATATCGCGTTTGTAATTGTCCTCCGATTTGATAATCCATGGTTCAAAAAACATTTTATTTTAATTGCACTAGCATCCATCGTTCCTTTTGGAACGTTTATCGTTGAACACAAACTTAGAAAATTAGCATGAAACATATTATCGAATTAATAGTACAGTTATTAACCTCTTGGGGCTTGCCCGCTAATGTTGCTACAAATCTAAGTATTACGATTTTATTTATAGGATTAACGATTCTCATCTATATCATTGATCTGATCCTGAAGAAAATTATTCGTGCGACCTTTACAAAAATCGCTAACAAATCTAAAACTGATTTTGATGATATCATGTTGGCGAATAGAGTTCCGAGTAGTATTGCGCAAATAGTTCCTTTCATATTGACCTACAAACTCATTCCTAATTTATTTTATGATTTCGAAAAATTACAAGGATTTATTGAAAAAACAATTTTAGTCGTTGGGATTGCACTCACCATTTGGGGCTTAAGAAATATTCTCAACTCCATAAAAATCTATTTAAAAACCCTTAATTTCCTTAAAGATAAACCTGTTGACAGTTACATACAGGTTTTTATGATTTTTGTATGGCTTACTGGTGTGTTTGCTACCGTTGCCATAGTGTCTGGAATTTCATTTTTAGAATTTATTGCGGGATTAGGAACCATTTCAGCCATTATTATTTTAATATTTAGAGATACCATACTAGGGTTTGTAGCCAGTATTCAAGTGTCCATTAACGACATGGTTCGAATTGGCGACTGGATTTCTTTTGAGAAATTTGGTGCCGATGGCGATGTGATTGAAATCAACCTAGCCACCGTAAAAGTTCAAAACTTTGATAATACCATCACCACCATCCCCACTTATGCACTCATTTCCGATTCGTTTAAAAACTGGCGCGGTATGGACGAATCTAAAGGAAGACGCATCAAGCGCTCTTTAAACATTCGTATGGAGAGTATCAAAAATTTGACGCAAGCCGATATTATAAAAATATCTAAAATTCAACTCATTTCGGAGTATATTTTAAATCGTTCAAAAGACATCAATACTTATAACGAAACCCATGCGGTTGATAAATCGCTTTTGATCAACGGTAGAAACCTGACCAATATTGGGGTGTTTAGAAAATATATAGAAACCTTTATCGAACAGCATTCTGCGATCAATAAAGAGATGATGATTATGGTTCGTCAACTCCAACCTTCTGCTCAAGGCTTACCAATTGAAATTTATGCATTTAGCAGTGATAAACGCTGGGCAAATTATGAATTTATCATTGCCGATATTTTTGATCACATGATTGCATCCGTCAACGATTTTGATTTGGAAATTTCTGAAACGCCTGTGTTTACCTCTTTAAAAAAATAACCAATGCAGTCTAGAGATTCAAGTTTAAATGCCATCCGTCTGGATCGTATATCCAACACCATCAAATCAGAAATGTCTTCTGAAGAATACTTTCAAAACAGTGTTTTAAGACCTATTATCAAGTTTCAAAACGATCTATTGCTTGCCGCTTTTTTGAATTTCTCAAACAAATATAAAAACGTATTTTTTGACTTGTCAACAGAGAAAAAAGTAAACTACATAGAAAACGCCATTGCAAAAGATAGCACCTTCAGAAACAGTCTAAAAGATATGATTGTGGGATTGTTTACCGTGGATGAATACAATCAGTACATCCCCAATGCATCCGCCTTAAACAAGCGCATGACGGGTATTATTAAAGAACGCCTTATCAGTCATGTTCAGTTGCTCTCAGAAATGGGACCTACAGCGTAGATTCCCCATTTAAATTAGTAGTCAACACAGAACTCATATAGTCAAAATAAGGTCGAATGACTTCAAAGTCATCAATAACCTGTTGTTCAAAACCCTTTGAAAGCACTTCTTTATCCGTGAATTTTTTAGTAAAAATAAATTGCTTCCTTCGGATCAAATCAATGTTTGGATCCAACTTGTCAAACCCTCTCGGAGCTGATTTTAGTTCATCTCCTTGCATTCTTCCCCAAACGCTTTTAAATTTCGGAGCTTCCATCAACGCACGAATTTCTTCTGAATCCGTTTCAAACTCTTTCCGGATTCTAAGAAGATCTTCTTTATTCGGATCCCAAAACCCCGTGGCAATAAAACTCTCGTTTTGTGGCGCCAGATGTAAATAATACCCACCTCTTAATTCTGGTTTAGTTCGATGAAAACTGCCGCTAAAATGGATTTTGTAGGGCAATTTGTTTTTTGAAAATCGGACATCTCTATAGATGCGAAAAACTTTAAAGGTGTCAATAGAATCCACCGTATTTAGCTGTTCAAATAATTGAGCATAAAACTGCTTCACTCCAATTTCAACTTCTTTAAATGCTGCTTTATGTTCGTGAAACCAATCGCGATTATTGTTTTTTTGTAATATTTTTAAGAAACTAAATACATCTTTAGAGATCATGTCTTATATTTTTAAAATTCAATCTTATGTAAAATCAAACCCGAAGCGGGCGCGATATAATCCATCACCTCTTGACTCTTGGGTTTTAAACTGTTTTTTATATACTCCAAATCAATCTCGCCACGTCCTAATTTAATCAAAGCCCCCATCATCAATCGTATTTGATGACGCCCAAATCCCTTTCCAATCACTTTTAAAACATAACTTTTCTCTGGAAAAAAACTGGCCGTATATAAGGTGTTTTCTATAAGCTCACAACAGATGAGTTCTCGATCATACACCCCTTCATTCGTGGGTTTATAACAATAGGTTTTATAGTTGTTTTGTCCTTCAAAAAGCTGTGCCCCTTTTTTCATCAATTCGATATCCAAAGAATCTAAAATGGTGGTCATAATCGGAGCCGCAAACGGATGGAACTTCTCACCCTGTGCAAACACATAATGGTATTCTTTTAATTTTGAATCCTGAATGATGTTAAATTTCGCATCCACTTCTGTGATACTTAAAGCGCGAATATCTTGAGGAAGATTTTGATTGAACAGTTCTAAAAACGCTGTTAAATCCTCTAAAGGTTGTCCATCTAAAAACAATTCAAATGCAGCTTCACTTGCAGACACCATCGCATCGGTGCGCCCCGCTCCTAGTGTTTTGAATTTTTGTTCTTCCAGAATGAACTTCAATGTGCGATCGATCATCAGATGCACTGTTTTGGTGTTCGGCTGTTTTTGCCACCCATGAAAACGGTACCCTAAAAATTGCACCTTGACTACATAAAAATAACGCTTTTGCAACATGTTTACAAGGTCGTAATTTTATAAAGAGTTACAAAATTAATGTCTGGATTTTAGAACGTCAATGACCGCATCGAGTTTGAACCCTTTTGCTTGCAATAAAATTAAGTAATGAAATAACAAATCAGCACTCTCATTTAAAAACAAATCATCGTTGTCATCTTTGGCTTCAATCACAACTTCAACCGCCTCCTCGCCTACTTTTTGAGCTATTTTATTAAGACCTTTTTCAAACAACTCAGAGACATAGGAAGTTTCTGAGGAAGCATTCTCTTTCCGTTCCGTGATGATCGTTTCGAGTTCCGATAAAAACCCATAAGATTCTGTATTGGATTCGCCCCAACAAGTATCAGTTCCTTTGTGACAGGTAGAACCTTGGGGCGTTGCTTGGATCAATAATGTGTCGTTATCACAATCATTCTGTAAACTTTTGAAGCTTAGAAAATTCCCACTCTCCTCCCCTTTTGTCCACAGGCGTTGTTTACTGCGACTAAAAAAAGTCACCTTATTAGTTTCCAAAGTCTTTGCAACCGCTTCCGCATTCATATAGCCGAGCATTAAAACGGTTTTCGTTGTTGCGTCTTGAATGATTGCAGGAATTAATCCGTCACTGTTATACTTGATGTCCATTAGAGTCGTATGTTAATTTGATTTGTTTGTAATTCTTGTTTTAAATCGTTTATGGCAATTTCACCGAAATGAAATACACTGGCTGCCAAGGCAGCATCTGCTTTTCCTTCTTTAAACACCTCCACAAAATGCTGCATCGTTCCTGCACCTCCAGAAGCAATGATCGGAATATTGACCGTTTCTGACAGTTGTGCCAAGGCTTCATTTGCAAAGCCTGTTTTAACGCCGTCATTATTCATTGAGGTAAATAAGATTTCACCAGCACCACGGGTTTCTACTTCTTTGGCCCATTCAAATAAATCCAAATCTGTTGGGATCGTTCCACCTGCCAAATGCACCAGCCATTTACCGTCCACTTTTTTTGCATCAATAGCCACCACAATACACTGGTTTCCGAAGGCTTTTGAAAGTTCGTTAATCAGCTCTGGACGTTTGATGGCGGCTGAATTCACCCCCACCTTGTCGGCCCCAGATTTTAAGAGTAATTCAACACCTTCTTTGGTACTCACCCCGCCACCCACAGTAAAAGGAATGTCTATTTGTTCCGCCACATTGCGAACCATGTCTATGGTAGTAGAGCGTGATTCTAGCGTTGCTGAAATATCTAAAAACACCAATTCATCCGCTCCGTTTTCAGCATATTGTTTTGCCAAAGCCACTGGATCGCCAGCGTCTCGAAGATTTAAAAAATTAACTCCTTTGACCGTGCGTCCATTTTTGATATCTAAACATGGAATAATTCGTTTGGCTAACATACTTAAGATCGATTGAGTTGATAGGTTTCTAATTGTTTTAAACTGATATTCCCTTCGTAAATGGCTTTTCCAATAATGACACCTTCACAGCCTAAATCAGCTAATTTTGGCAACTCATCAAAAGTTGAAATCCCTCCCGAAGCAATGAGTTTTACAGGATTCACTGTGGATAAAATCGTTTCGTATAAATCAAATGAAGGTCCTTGTAACATCCCATCTTTGGAAATATCTGTACAGATCACATAAGAAATTCCTTTTGAAACAAACTCTTTTATAAAACTGAGGACTTCTTTGTCACTTTCCACCTGCCAACCTTGAATCGCAATTTTTTGATCCAAGCAATCCGCACCTAAAATAATGTTATCAGCACCATAGGTTTCTAACCAGTTTAAAAATTGTGATGGATTTTTGACAGCAATACTTCCTCCTGTAATCTGGTTTGCACCACAATTAAAAGCGATTTTTAAATCTTCGTCGGATTTTAAGCCCCCACCAAAATCAACCTTTAAATTTGTTTTGGTTGCAATGGATTCTAAAATTTTATGATTGATGATGTGCTGTGCTTTGGCACCATCCAAATCCACCACATGTAGATGTTCGATACCGACGTCTTCAAACATTTTAGCAACTTCTAAAGGGTTTTCATTATAGACTTTTTTAGTGCTATAATCGCCTTTGGTCAGGCGTACACATTGCCCGTTGATCAAGTCTATTGCAGGTATAATTCGCATACTATAAGTTTAAAAAGTTTTGTAATAATTGAGTCCCGTCTTTACTGCTTTTTTCAGGATGAAATTGAACCCCATAAAAATTATCAGATTGCAAAGCCGCTGAAAATTCATGTTCATACACAGAACGCGCAATGGTTTGCGGTCCTAGATCAGCATAATAACTATGTACAGAGTACATATAGCTGTTTTCAGGGATGGTTTTCAATAAATCCGATTGGAGGTTTTGAATCGTGTTCCATCCCATATGCGGGACTTTAACCGCATTTGAAAAGTGTTTGACATTGACATCAAAAACCCCGAGCCCTTTGGTATCGCCTTCTTCGGAATAATTGCATAACAATTGCATTCCCAAACAAATCCCCAACACCTCTTGTTTGAGAGTTGGAATTAAGAGGTCTAACTTTGATTTCTTCAACATTTCCATTGCCTGACTGGCTTCGCCAACCCCTGGAAAAATGACCTTATCCGCTCTTTGAATTTCCTCTACTGAATTCGAGAGCTTGGCATGAACTCCCAAACGCTGAAACGCAAATTGAATGCTCTGAATATTTCCTGCTCCGTAATCGATTATTATAACGTTCATTTATTCTAAAGTTCCTTTGGTTGATGGTAAAATCATTTTATTCACATCGCGTTTGACGGACATTTTGATCGCTTTTGCAAACGCCTTAAAAATCGCCTCTATTTTGTGATGTTCATTACTCCCATCAGCTTTGATGTTTAAATTGCACTTAGCCCCATCCGTAAAGGATTTAAAGAAGTGCATAAACATTTCCGTAGGCATTTTACCGACGTATTCACGTTTAAAATCAGCTTCCCAAACCAACCAGTTTCTACCTCCAAAATCAATGGCAACTTGTGCCAAACAATCGTCCATTGGCAAGCAAAAGCCATAGCGTTCAATACCTAATTTTGAGCCCAAGGCGGTGTGAAATAAATTCCCGAGTGCAATCGCCGTATCTTCGATGGTATGATGTTCATCAACTTCTAAATCGCCTTTCACTTTGATGTCTAAATCCATTTGTCCATGACGTGCGATTTGGTCTAACATGTGGTCAAAAAAGGCAATTCCAGTATCAATCTGACTTTGTCCTGTGCCGTCTAAATTTAAAGTGATCGCAATCTTCGTTTCATTGGTGTTTCTCACAATAGACTCTACGCGTTGCTTCGCTTTAAGGAATTCATAAATGGCGTCCCAACGGTTTGTTTCTAAGGCGATAAAAGGAGTTAGCTCCTCTTGTTTGACGGAGATTTCATTTTCACCTAAATGTGTTTCATCGTTGATAAAAATGCCTTTACACCCTAAGTTTTTCGCCAGTTCTACATCTGTTAAACGGTCGCCAATTACATAAGAATTCTCTAAATCGTAAGCTTCGGTAAAATACTCCGTTAATAAACCTGTTTGCGGTTTTCGGGTTGGTGCATTGTCTTTAGCAAACGTACGATCGATGAATTGTTTTTCAAAAACGATGCCTTCGTTTTTAAAGGTATCGAGGATGAAATTATGAACCGGCCAAAATGTATTTTCTGGGTATACTTCCGTTCCCAAACCATCTTGATTGGTAATCATGACAATTTCAAAATCCAATTCTTGACAGATTTTTTTTAAATTAGAAAATACATCAGGGTAGAATTCTAATTTCTCAAATGAATCAATTTGTTCGTCCGCAGGTTCGCGGATGATCGTTCCATCGCGATCTATAAATAATACAGGCTTCATTTTAGAGTCTTTAATAAGGTTAATAATTGTGTGTTTTCAGAAGGTGTCCCCACCGTGATTCTTAAGCAATTTTCACAATGCGATTGAGAGCTTCTATTTCTGACAACGATCCCATTTTTAATCAATTCATCGTAACGTTTGTTGGCATCATCTACTTTGATTAAAATAAAATTTGCTTCTGAAGGGTATAGCTTTTTAATAAAGGGATAAGTTTCTAAGGCTTTGTTTAATCTGTTGCGTTCGTTTATAATGGAAGCAATTTGATCAGAAACCACTTCCTTATTATGGAGTGCTTTCAATGCTGCTTCCTGCGTAAGCGTATTGATGTTATACGGGGGTTTTATTTTATTTAATACCGCAATAATTTCTTTGGAGGCATAACAAATCCCCAACCGAATCCCCGCCAACCCATAGGCTTTAGAAAGGGTTTGTGTGACGATTAAATTTGGATACACATTCAGCCATTGGATCCAACTGCTTTCTTCTGTAAAATCGATATAGGCTTCATCTATGACAACCAGCCCTTTAAAGTCTTTCAAAAGACGTTCAACTGCGGTACGATCGACCGTGTTTCCAGAAGGATTGTTCGGCGAACAGATGAACAATAGTTTAGTAGTTGGTTTTATATGTTCTAGAATCGAATCGACCTCTATTTGAAAATCAGAGTTTAAAGGCACTTGTATATTCTCAATGGCATTCAAATTTGCCAAGACTTCGTACATCCCATAAGTCGGAGGCAATGTGAGAATACTGTCTTGATTGGGTTCACAAAACGCTCTGAAAATTAAATCCAAGACTTCGTCGCTGCCATTCCCCAAAAGTATTTGATCTGACGCCACTTCTTTTTGTTTTGAAATGATAGCTTTTAAAGCCGTTTGCTGTGGATCTGGATACCGATTTAAAGAACTGTCAAAAGGGTTTTCATTGGCATCCAAAAATACCATATCCGTTTGCAAGTCTTTATATTCATCGCGCGCAGACGAATAGGGTTTCATCTGTTGTATATTCTTTCGAACTAATTTATTTAGATCCATCTTCTATAGATTTTAATCGAATTGTGACCGCATTTTTGTGTGCCATCAATCCTTCAGCTTCCGCCATAAGTTCGATGGTGTTTCCGATGTTTACTAGGCCTTCTTTGGTGATTTCTTGAAAGCTAATGTTTTTCAAAAAGCTGTCTAAATTCACGCCTGAGTATGCTTTTGCATAGCCATTAGTTGGCAGCGTGTGGTTGGTTCCAGAGGCATAATCACCAGCACTTTCGGGGGTGTATTTCCCGATAAACACAGAACCTGCATTGATGATATTCTCTACAAAAAAAGAATTGTTTTCTGTACAAATGATATAATGTTCAGGTCCGTAAAAATTAATTAAATCAACCGCTTCTTGATCGGAGTCCACTAAAATCAACTTTTTGTTTTCAAGGGCTTTTTCTAGAATCGATTTGCGATCTAAAAGTTGCGTTTGAATGCTAATTTGTTTCGCAGTTTCTAAAAGTAGTTTTTCATCAGTTGACACTAAAACAACTTGACTGTCAACGCCGTGTTCTGCTTGACTTAATAAATCCGAAGCGATAAAAGCAGGGTTGGCATTTTTATCTGCCACAACCAGAAGTTCACTAGGGCCAGCAGGCATATCGATTGCCACACCAAACTTGGTAGCCAATTGCTTTGCAACAGTGACATATTGATTTCCAGGACCGAATATTTTAGATACTTTAGGAATACTCAAAGTTCCAAAGGTCAATCCTGCAATGGCTTGAATCCCTCCTACTTTGATAATTGTTGTAATTCCACACAAAGCTGCTGTGTAAAGGATTTCATTGGCAATCGCTCCTTCTGAATTTGGAGGGGTACATAGAATACTATTTTTACAGCCCGCAATGGTTGCTGGAACGGCAAGCATCAATACTGTTGAAAACAAGGGCGCTGTCCCACCAGGAATGTACAAACCTACGGTTTCTATCGGGCGTTTTTCTTGCCAACAACGAACGCCTGGTTGTGTTTCTACATCCACCTTCGCTGTTTTTTGGGCGTTGTGGAAGACTTCAATATTAGACTTGGCTTGTTGAATGGCAGCTTTTAAATCTTCTGAAACTAAATTTGATGCGGTTTCAACTTCTTCTTGTGTAACAAATAGAGATTTTAAATCCACCTTATCAAATCGTTTTGTGTACTGGGCAATCGCCGTATCACCTTCTTGTTTGACTGCTAAAAAGACCTCATTTACAATGGCTTCAATGGCTTCCACAGATTGTGTGGGACGTTGCAGGACGGTTTCCCAAGTGGATCGAGCAGGATATTTAATAAGAGTCTCCATTAAAGTACCATTTTTTCGATTGGACATATAAGGATGCCTTGCGCACCTAAGGCTTTTAAATCGTCTATAATGTCCCAAAATTGGTTCTTATCAATCACACTGTGCACAGAGCTCCACCCCGATTCTGCTAATGGAAGTACGGTTGGACTTTTCATTCCCGGTAAGAGATTGATAATGGCTTCCAAACTATCATTTGGTGCATTGAGCAATACATACTTTGAGGATTGTCCCTTAAGCACTGCTTCGATACGAAATTTTATTTTATCTAAAATCGCTTTTTGAGGCGCTGAAATTGTTGGAGAGACTGCCAAAACGGCTTCTGATTTCAGAATCACTTCTTTCTCAACCAAATTGTTTTTAAACAAGGTGCCTCCTGTAGAGACGATATCAACGATGGCTTCTGCCAGTCCGATATTGGGTGCAATTTCAACAGAGCCATTAATGACATGGATGCTCGCTCTAATATTGTTTTTTTCTAAAAAGGCATTGACGGTATTGGGATAAGAGGTGGCAATTTGTTTGCCGTTCAAATCTTCGAGTGATTTGTATTCCATGTTTTTGGGAACGGCAATTGAAACTCTGCATTTTGAAAATCCTAACTTCGAAATATATTCTATGGAGTTTCCTTTTTCGACAAGAACATTGTTTCCAATAATAGCGGCATCTACAACCCCATCTTTTAAGTATTGAGGAATATCGCCATTCCGCAGGTAAAAAACTTCGACTGGGAAATTCGTCGCCGTGGCTTTGAGTTGGTCTTTTCCATTATCGATAGAGATTCCAATATCTTTCAAAAGTTTCATAGAATCGTCTTTGAGACGTCCTGACTTTTGCACTGCAATTTTTAAAGTATTCATTCTTTATTAATTTAGTAAAAAAAAAGACCCGCTTGATTGCTCAAACGGGTCCGTATATAGTTTAAATAGTATCCTACACAACTTTACCTCGCTTGATGGCCAGTTAAAATATGATGATGATGGATAACTAAATATGAATTCATTGTAATTATTTTGAAAACAAATATTCAAAAAATAAAAAGTATAAACCTAACTTATTTTTAAGAATTATTGATTTGATAAAAATAGCGAGTACAAAACTAGCTATTAATTAAAATTTACTGATTCCCTAAAATAATTGGCAATCCATTTTTTCCAGAGCCAATGACAATCACTTTACTGTTTGGAGATTCAGACAACTTTACAGTCGCTTCAATTCCTTTATCTTGTAAGATGCGATCGTTTAGAGATGCACTTAAAATTTTGTTTGCATCCGCTTTACCTTGCGCTTCAATACGTACTTTTTGAGCCTCTTTATCTGCAGTCACTAATCTAAATTCATATTCTAAAGATTCTTGCTCTTGCTTTAATTTACTCTCAATCGCATTTTTGATGGTGTTTGGAAGTTTTACATCTTCTACTAAAACACGCTTCACATTTAAAAATTGACCGTCTAATAAGTTTACGACTTCATCAAGAATTTCTTGTTCGATGACATCACGCTTACTAGAATACAATTGTTCTGGCGTATAACGACCTACAACACTTCTTGCTGCTGCATTGACCGCAGGGCCTAAAAGTTCATTCTCATAATCCTCACCTTTTGTTTTGATAAGGCTTCCAAGGTTTTCGAATTCTGGCTCATACCATATCGTTCCGTTTACTTTAACTTCCAATCCGTTTACAGATAAAACGTTCATTTCATCAGAGATGGATTGTTGTCTTACTTTATGGATTAACATACTGTTCCAAGGCGCTACAATTTGAAAGCCTTCACCATACGTTTTGTCCGTTTGGATTCCATCTCCGAAACGCTCAAATAACACGCCTCCTTCACCAGGGCCGATCGTCACGGCAGATTTTGATATTAAAAGAATAATAGCACCAATTATAAAGATAACTGGGAGTCCGATTTTAGGAAATTTTTGCATTTTTTTGTTTTAAATTATTAAATAAGTCCGTTGTATTTTCTTATGAACCATTCGATTGCTAGACTTGATAAAAGTAATAACAACCAGAATTTTATACCGATCAAAGGTACTGTTTTTTTAGTGAATTTCTGAATACTTAAAAAACGATTGTCAGAAATTAATTCAGACATTAATCCGTCGATTTGAGTATCAAAAAAGGCTGCCCCATCTGTGTGAATGGCAAGTTGTTCGAGTTTCTGAACATTGGCATTTATAAATTGTTGTTCGATGTTAAAATCTAAAATTTCAATTTCTCCAAACGAACGATGTGTACCGCCGTTGGCACGCACCTCAAAAGAATAATTCCCAGGCTCTAAAGCGTTTAGATTTATGTTGTAACTGTTTTGAACCGCAATCATTGGATACTCTAATTGTTGCCCTGTAGCTTTGTTTTTAAGCTTGATGACTAACTGTGCATTGCGGTTTGGCTCATAATTTTTATTAAAAAATTGTGCTGATATTTCTAAGGGTTGACTCCCATCATAAATAGATTCATAGTTGACAAGCAGTCGTGTATTTTGGTTTTTGATGTTTAAATACTGAATCAGTTTCGCCATAAACGAATCAAATGATTTAAAATTTTGATCTTCACGGAAGGAATGCATGCGCCATTTCCACAGGTTTTCAGCTAAGAGTACAGCTGTTCTTTGAGAATTGTTTTCGAAAGTAAACCACAAAGGTTCTTGTGTAGGTGAACCATTAATCGATTTGAACAACAAAGTTTCGTGAGAAACATTTAGTGCGATGCTTCCAAATTCAGCGGTTAAGGGCGGATAGGTATTAAACATAAAATCATCTACGGAAAAATTATTAAAATTTGGATTGACAACTCCTTGATAATTTTCATATTGACCTGTAACCTCTTGTTTGAAGTCTGATTGTATTGCATTTAAAAATGCCCATTGTGTTTGGCTCCCTCCTATGATAAAGGTATTTAACTTTCTTTTTTCAATGAGGTCAAAAACGGCTTTAAAACTTTGATTGGGTTGGTATAAAATTGCTAGACCATAGTTGTCATTCGTTTCTAAATACTCTATTGGAGAACAGATTTTAACAAGTCGCTGTTTGTTGGTTTCAATTGCAGCTTTTAAAGCGCCTAAATCGGGATGGGATAAAGAGGTTACTAACGCAATATTCGTGTATTCGTCAATCGTTTCTATTGCAAAGGATTTTTTATTGTTGACCGTATTTTTTTCGTTTTCAACAGGAGACAAACTGACCTGATACCGCTGTAACCCTACCTTAGTAGATACAATCTTAGGTGTGAGGATAATTGAATTATTTGTGGCTGAGAACTGTACACGTTCTTTATGAATAATCCGCCCGCGAGATTCTATTCTTAGTTCTGACTGCACAGCAGTGTTTCCAGTGTAAGAAGCGATAATTTCAACAGGGAATTTATTATTCAGATAGGTGTATTTATTGACGTTAATTTGTTGAATTTTCAAATCCGTATGGTAAATACTGTCCCCCAATATAAGAGGAAACACAACTTGTTCAAACTGTTTAGAAGCAAATTCATAAGCGTCACCAATAGTTTGATTCCCATCGGAAATTAAAACAACGGGCGCAAATTGAGAATCATACAGAGACTCAATGTCTTGGAGGCTCTTTGTAATGTTTGTTTGTGTATCCTCAAAAGTGAGTGTTGAATTTTGATTAATCTGTGTTCCAAACGGATATACTTTAACATCGTATTTAGAAGTAATTTCAGTATTTCTCAAGAGGGTTTGAACCGCCTCAGAAGAAATACTGTCTTTATTTAAGTAATTGACAGATTGAGAATTATCAACCATAACTGCAAGTACAGGTTTAATTATTTTACTTTCTTTTGTTTCAAACTTTGGGTTAATGACAAGAAGTAATAATGAAAAAACCGAAATGAACCTCACTCCTGCTAAACCCCAATGAAGCCGATGACGCTTGGTTTTATACACATACTGAAAAAGCGCTATGAACAGCGCTAAAATTCCAGATCCAATAATGTATAAAATTGTTTGTGTGGGCATAATTAAATGAGCTGCGAACAACTACTTATATAAGATTTAAGTGAGCATGCCACCATCGACATTGATCGTTTGTCCAGTGATGTAACTTGATAAATCACTGGCGAGAAATACGCATGCATTGGCAATATCCTCAGGAGAACCGCCTCGTTTTAAAGGAATTCCAGCACGCCATCCTGCTACGGTTGCTTCGTCTAATTTAGCCGTCATTTCCGTTTCAATAAACCCTGGTGCAATCACATTGCTTCTAATGTTTCTTGATCCAAGCTCTAAAGCAACAGATTTTGAAAAGCCTATAATACCTGCTTTAGATGCCGCATAGTTGGTTTGCCCCGCATTTCCTTTCACGCCTACAACTGAACTCATGTTTATAATAGATCCTTTACGTTGCTTTAACATCGTGCGTTGTACCGCTTTAGTCATGTTAAAAACAGACTTTAGGTTGACTTCAATCACTTTATCAAAATCGTCTTCACCCATTCGCATGAGTAAATTGTCTTTTGTAATCCCGGCGTTGTTTATGAGAATATCAATCCCTCCAAAATCAGCGAGCACGTCTTCTGCTAATTGTTGAGCATCGTTAAAATTTGCGGCGTTGCTTTGGTATCCTTTAACGGTCGTTCCAAAAACTTGCAATTCTGTCTCTAAAGCATTGGCAGCTTCAACAGATGCACTGTATGTAAACGCAACATTTGCGCCATGCTGAGCAAAAACGGTTGCAATTCCTTTTCCAATACCACGACTTGCGCCTGTGATGATGGCTGTTTTTCCTTCTAATAGTTTCATATAGTTCCTTCTAAAAAATTTATATATAATATCTGTAAATATTATTCATATCAAAGATAGTAAAATGCTTTCAAATAAAATTCCTTTAAAAATAATTTGTGAATGCTATTAATAAATCAGATCGTCAAACTGAGCTGATAATTAGTGTTTATTTCAAGTATTAAAATTGAATTAGAGTGCATAATTATATTTTTTCAATTTAAACAGATGTCATTATATAGCTAAAAAATTACGAGTTATGATTATTATTTTGTTTATTTGTTTTGATAATTAATTAAACAAAACTTATGAAAACATTGAATCTTTTTAAATTTATCCTTCTTGGATTTTTAATCACAAGTTGCTCTGACAGTAATGAACCTACAGGATCTGGTTCTGGGTCTGACAACGAAGCAGTAACATCAATAACATTGTCAACAGCTTCTAATACAGTCAACACAAGTGCTCAAGTAGCGTTCATCGTAACAGGCAACAACTCTACTGACTTAACAAGTTTATCTTCTTTAAAAGTAGATAACCTTTCTGTTTCAAACCCTTTTTCGTTTAACTTAGAAGGAACTTACCAAGTGGTTGCTACGTACGAAGATTTAACATCGAACACGCTTACAATAACTGTGACTGATATTCCTCCAACGAGTATTGAATTAAGTTTTGATCAAGATAATTATAACAATGGAGACTCTGCCATATTTGTTGTTACAGATAACTTCAATAATACGGTCACAACGGAAGCTGAAGTGACTGTGAACGGAACGGTTACTACAGCCAATCCCTATCCATTTACTGCTGATGGCACTTATAATTTTGAAGCTACTTACGAAGGTTTAACTTCCAATACAATAACTATCAATGTGGTATCTGCTTCTAGCCCTAGTGACACCTCGTCATTTACAGCTTCTGGAGCTCCTACAACTTTTACTAAGAAAGCACTTTTAGAAGATTTCACAGGGACATGGTGTCCACAATGTCCACCTGCGGGCTCCGCTATTGCAAATGCGATGAGTGGAAATTCAAACATATTTGGAGTCGGTTATCATGCCGGTGGTGGCGGTAGTGAGCCAATGACCATTCCAGAAACTGCTTTCTGGTCTGGTTACTATAACGTGACTGGTTTTCCAACGGTTTATGTGAACGGTCCAGATACGCGATGGAATTATAACAGCATGTCACAAGTGAACACCGAACTAGCAGAAACTGCGACCGTTGGTTTAGCTGTTGACGCAGCTCTTGTCGGTGGTAAACTCGATTTAGAAGTTAAAGTTGGATTTAACACAGCAGCAAATGAAGCTGTACGATTAATGATTTATTTATTAGAAGATAATGTTACAACCTCTACAGCGCAAGCAGGCTCTTCTCAGGGCGCTAACTATGTGCACAGAGATGTTTTAAGAGAAGTTTACACCGATCAATTAGGAGATGCTATTGACGCTTCTAATACCATGGCTGGAGGTGTTTTGACACGCACCCTTACAGGACTCGACTTGCCATCTAATGTAGATGATGTCGCTAATTTAAAAGTGATTGCATTTGTAAGAAACACTTATACTAAAACTTTTGTGGATTACTTTGATGAAACCCATACAGATTCACCACACTACGATATTTATAATGTACAAGAAGTGCATGTTGGAGAAACGCAAGCTTTTGATTAAATAGTCTAATTAAAATCTAATAATAGTAAACATAAAGAAGCCGCTCTTAGAGTGGCTTTTTTGTTTAAGGACTTATTTGTAAATAGTTAAGGCATTATATTTATATAAATTAACTGTGTGAAATTATTTATAATTGTATATTTGAGAATAAACCTACTTAAAAAACATTAAAACCCATGAAAAAATTAGCCCTTTTTATTTGCCTATTTACTATTACAATTTCATTCTCACAAACAACCAAAGAAGATTTAATCGGAAAGTGGCAATTGCTCACACTTACAATTGACGGCACCGTATTGACCACTTACGAAGCTGTCGAAACCGATGATTTCTATCACGAATATTTAGAGGATAAAACGTTTAAGACCACTCTTGACGAGACCACAGATGAGGGAACTTGGGAGTTGTCTGGTGAAACATTGAATATTTTTTTATCAACCAAAAGTGGTGAAATTCATTTTAAAATCTTAGAAATTTCTGCAGATGAATTACATGTATTAGATACCGAGGAGGAGGAAGAAATTATTTTATCCTTTAAAAAGGTGTGATACGCAGTGTTTTGCTATGCTAAACTTTGTTTAGTGGTCGCAAACTAGCGGCATCAGGAAGATATCATAAACTAATACTTAGAAAAATAAAAAAACCTCCCAATAAAATTAGGAGGCTCAATTATAAAGTATGATGTACGTCTAAGCAAACAAAGGACGGTGACTCATCATCGCATTTACTTGTTCTGAAATCGCTTCTAATTTCGCTTCATCTTCATGGTTGTTAAGTGCTTGGTCAATAAACTCAACAACCGTTTCCATATCAGATTCTACCAAACCACGAGTGGTAATTGCAGGCGTTCCAACACGGATTCCAGAAGTTACAAAGGGACTCTGTGTATCAAACGGCACCATGTTTTTATTCACCGTAATATCCGCTTTTACAAGGGCTTGTTCGGCAACCTTTCCAGTGATGTTTTTGTTTCTTAAATCAATCAGCATCATATGGTTGTCAGTCCCACCAGAAATCAAATGGTAATCGCGTTTTACAAAAGCTTTTGCCATGGCATCCGCATTCTTTTTAACCTGTAAAATATAATGTAAAAATTCATCGGTCAATGCTTCACCAAAAGCAATCGCTTTTCCAGCAATCACATGTTCTAAAGGTCCACCTTGATTTCCAGGGAAAATAGCAGAATCCAATAAAGAAGACATCATGCGTACTTTTCCAGATTTCAACGTAATTCCAAACGGATTTTCAAAATCTTTTCCCATCATAATCAGACCGCCTCTTGGCCCTCTTAAGGTCTTGTGCGTGGTGGTGGTGACAATGTGACAATACGGTAAGGGATCGTTCAAAATACCTTTAGCGATCAGTCCAGAAGGGTGAGAAATATCGCCTAATAAAATAGCACCCACACTGTCGGCAATAATTCTAAAACGCTTAAAATCGATATCTCTTGAGTAAGCAGAGGCTCCTGCAATGATTAGTTTTGGTTGTTCTTTGGTCGCAATCTCCTGAATTTTATCGTAATTCAAAACACCGGTTTCTTTTTCAACTCCGTAAAAAACGGGATCGTACAAACGTCCAGAGAAATTCACAGGCGATCCGTGTGTCAAGTGTCCACCATGAGAGAGATCAAATCCTAAGATTTTATCCCCTACTTTTAAACACGCATGAAAGACGGCTGTATTGGCCTGACTTCCAGAGTGGGGTTGTACGTTTGCCCAAGCAGCTCCAAAGAGTGTTTTGGCACGATCAATAGCAATCAGCTCTACTTCGTCCACAACTTCACAACCTCCATAATAACGCTTTCCAGGATATCCCTCTGCGTATTTGTTGGTCAATACAGATCCGGTAGCTTCCATCACTTGTTCACTTGTGAAATTTTCAGAAGCAATCAATTCAATTCCATTGATTTGACGTTCTTTTTCAGCTTCAATTAATTCAAAAATTTGTTCGTCGCGTTGCATGTATAGTTTTATTCAAAAGGTTATGGCTGCAAAATTAATAATAAGATTGCTGTAAACATATTAAAAACAACAATTTCAACGACTATTTATTAAACAGTCATCAACATTTAATAAGTGCTTTTTTATGTTGAAAATTTGTAATTTTTAAAGGGATTGACAAAAGCGCAGGAATACTTCGTTTTTGGTTAATTATTAAAAATATATACCCTCTAAATTCCATAATTTGTAAAATTGAGATTATTATTTTTTTTTCACTTTGAAATTGATACTTTTGAAAGTTAAATAAAGATCTAATGCAACACTTAACAAGTTCTACAAATTTATCCTTCATGGAACCTTTCCAAATGAATCCTCTTTTTGTAACGATGACTGCAATTATGATCACCCTTTTGGGTTTTGCTATTATTTAATTCCGCCCCTAATTTTATTGTTTATACCAAAACAATAGTTTCCATTAAAAATCAATAAAATAAACACATGAAAGTTTTAAAATTTGGAGGAACATCTGTAGGTTCTTCAAAAAACATATCCAAAGTCATAAAAATCATTAAAGAAGAATCTGCTTCTGAAAACATTGTGGTTGTGGTATCTGCCGTTGGTGGAATTACCGATAAATTACTCATTGCGGCCGATAAAGCCATTCGTAAAGACCACAGTTACAAAGAAGACTTTGAGTCCTTACGCTTAAAGCATATCGAAGTGATTGATGGTTTACTGAGTGGCGAAGTGCATGAAGCCACTACTGACATTGTGTTGGAACATTTATCACGGCTTGAAAAGTTATTAGATGGCGTGTATTTAATAAACGAACTGTCACCAAAAACAAACGATAAACTTCTCAGTTTTGGAGAATTGATTTCTTCATTAATTATTTACGAAGCGATCAAATCTAAAGGGGTCAACGTTCAATTAAAAAATTCACAAAATTTAATTGTAACCGATTCAAACTTTACCAATGCAGCGGTTAATTTTGAAGAAACAAATGCCAATATCACCACCTATTTTGAAAGCAATCAAAAAATGGTAACCATCTTACCAGGCTTTATATCCAAGTCTGAAAATGACGAGATCACCACTTTAGGGCGTGGTGGGTCGGATTACACTGCAGCGATTCTTGCGGCAGCACTCAACGCCAGTGTTTTGCAAATATGGACAGATGTAAGCGGGATGTTTACGACCAACCCTAAGATGGTCAAACATGCGAAACCAATTAGCAAGTTATCGTATTTAGAAGCCATTGAATTGTCGCACTTTGGAGCTAAAGTGTTGTATCCACCAACCGTGCAACCCGTCCTCCGAAAAGACATTCCACTACTTATAAAAAACACCTTAGCACCTCAAGATCCTGGAACCTTGATTACTAAAATTTCAGAAAACGGCTCTCAATCTCCGATCAAAGGAATTAGCAATATCAATAATGTCTCTTTACTCACGCTACAAGGAAATGGCATGGTAGGGATTCCTGGGTTTTCCAAACGTTTGTTTGAAACCTTGGCGCATTCTAAAATAAATGTGATCATTATCACCCAAGCATCTTCGGAACATTCTATATGTATTGGAGTTTCAGATGCCGATGCGCTCTCCGCAAAAACGGTGATTGATAAAGAATTTGAAAATGAGATTTCGCTCCATAAAATTGATCCTTTAATCATTGAACCCAACTTGTCCATTGTGGCGGTTGTAGGTGATAAAATGAAAAGCCATCAAGGGATTAGCGGGAAAATGTTTAGTACTTTAGGGAAAAACAATGTCAATATTAGAGCGATTGCACAAGGGGCTTCAGAACGGAATATTACAGCCGTGATTTCTGAATCGGATGTAAAAAAAGCATTGAATTCTTTACATGAGCAATTTTTTGAGGAACAAACCAAGCAAATGAACTTATTCATTGCTGGGGTTGGAAATGTAGGTAAATCCCTCATGGATCAGATCAAACAACAAAAGAAATATATAAAATCAACACTTAAAATCAACCTTAAAGTCG
>Ga0209405_1000319_pt1 | contig 40820 bp, 30 predicted proteins | sample COGITO_mtgs_1105_6_FD_184803 | JGI IMG/M metagenome (GOLD analysis project Ga0209405, IMG submission 184803) | Pelagic marine microbial communities from North Sea - COGITO_mtgs_110516 (SPAdes) (version 2) | ecosystem: Environmental > Aquatic > Marine > Epipelagic ...
AGCGCCCCCTTGAGTAACTGTGCATGAACGACCAGTCCCGCATCAACCGCATTGAACGGCGTAGTGATTCGGTCGTTGAGCCCAAGTGCTGTGCTGCCTACAACCACCCACGCGTTATCGAGCAGCCCTTTTTGCACCCGTCCGTCGAGGATGTCAGAGGCGGATACCGCGATGAATTGTTGGGAGGGTGTCCACCAAGGTATGCGGACCTCGCCGTGCTCATTGAGTGGGATACCGTAACTCGGCAGGGGAAGTCCGCGTAACCACCAGCGTGGGCCGCTGGCGCCTCCCTCTTCGACAGTGAGGTTGGCGAGTGCATCGGGGCTGAATGGGGTATTGGTTTGACCCAATGCTTTGGCGAGTGCCACCAAAAACAGCGCGGGGTAGGCTTGGCCATTTTGACAGACAAACGCAGGCTGGTGCCGAATTTGCCCGGCGCCGTCGATGCCGGCAGAGATGTGACCAACGGGCACGCCGCTGAAGCTCTCGGCATTGGCAATGTAGCCGCTGGCCGGTGCCGCAGATAACGGACAGCCCGCTTTGGGCATGGCGAACTGAGGCTGGCCTGTGTTGACGTTGGCGTTGGGTGTTAGCGCAAACACCTGCGAGATGATGGCTTGGTTTTTAAGCAGCGCTTGGCGGAAGACGGCGTCTTGCGGGGTGGGCTCGGGGAAGACCACGTCAAAGACCTGCAAATTGACTCCCTCTTGGGCAAGCTGGTTAGAGAGTTTGGCCATCGTCTGGCGAGGCCATGGCCACGGACCCACGCGCGCTAGGCTATCTTCGTTAATGTCCACCAATACAACGCGACGCTCCTGTCGGCTGTCCGCCGCGAGCCGCCATGTCCAGTCTCCACTGATGCGCTCAAGGTTGGCAAACAGGTTGGGCATGGTGCCCAGCAACGCTAACGTGAGGGCCGTTGCCAATGCCGTGCACAACAGCGTTAATCTGCGCTGGCTGGAGAGCAGGGATAGGACGCGCAATCACTGGCCCCAAAGTGTCAGGCCAGACAGATTACCAAGACCAATCGCTTGATTGAACATGTAGCCCGCCTCTTTCCCGTTTTGGCTGAGAGCGCCTGCCACACTGGTATTTACATTGTTGTCAACAAAACGCCCCGAAGCGTCAATACGACCAGCCATGTTGACGACGGTGCCGCCCGCGTAAGGTGACGAGATATCCAAGTGCGTGGCGTAGGTGGACTTTGCAAAGTCGACGTTAAAGCTGGCATCTAAAATTCGCGCAATTTCAACCGGTCGCCCCGTCGCAGCGCCAGGTTGATAGACCGCCGAGGCATTTTTAAGGGTGAACGCGACTTGATTAGTGGCGTTGGGCTGGTAGAGCTTTAGGAGAGCCTCATCACGGTAAAGCGAGATAAATAAGCTCCCCACCACCGGTTGCATTCCCGCAGCCAAGGCGTTTGTATAGCGTTGGCTAATGGTATGCGAAGGTACATTCCAGTCAAATTGGTTGTGGAGCCAGACCATGGGCTTGGGCTCGATGAACTTGTCTGCGACCATGGCAGTTCGCACCGTACTTTCGGCGATGCGCGTGTCGGGTACCTCCCGATTGCCGACGACGGCTTGCTGCGTTTGGATGCGCCTCACCAAAAGGTCAACAGCGGGGGCCAGTGTGGGCGAGCTATTCTCCTTCGGCGCCAACTGAAGCATGACGCCGTTCATGTCAGCCGCTAACGTCAGCGTGTTTGCGTTGTCGCAAGGACCAAGCGATTGCGAACACTCCGACGTCAGCGCAGACATGGTAATCGCCCCCGTGAATACGGCAGCTTGCGTGGCGTCGCTATCAACCTTAACCACGAAGTCAGTACCCTTCACCCCAATCGCAGCAACGGGAGTATTCAACCGGAATTTCTCGGGGTTGGCTTGGCCCCACTTGCCTGTGATGGAGCGGACAACGCCTTTTTCGACCTTGAATTTGATGCCAACGCGACTGCCAGCAGATTCTTCGTATTGCTCGACTACTAGGCGACTGGCCGGGCGCACACTGACCAACGCGCCGTCAACGAATCGCACGTGAACGTGACCACCATCGGCTGTTTCAAGCACGTCGCCAGCATAGATCAGTTCGCCGCGCTTCATGGGCAATGAGGTGCCATCGGCTCGTGTGCCGTTGACTTCACCAATGACGAGTGTGACCTCCCCAACCGAGTTTGCTGCTTGGCTCAGGCTCGTTGCGAGGGTGATTAAAAGCGTAATTAAGAGGTATTTAAAATTTTTCATAACGCACGCATCTTTCAACCGATGCAAACAATTTACTTCCCTACGGTAGAGGAAATCGTATTCTGAGTCTGTGAGCGCGGTCACATTCTGGGGGCTTAATGATTTTGACTTCCGCAGGGCGCCATCCTAGCAACCATCATAATGTTGCTTTCTACCTATTTTGAGGCCCATGGGCCTTTTTAATGACGATCGCATTTCAAAACCTTTTGAAATTTCAACTCTTGCGGGATATGCCGCAGGCTGAGCTGTTGCGTCTATCGACACACGCTGAATTGGTGCAGGTTTCGAAGCGAGAGGTTTTGTTTGCAGGAAAGGAGCGCTCTTTTCCACTAGGTTTTTTGCTTGAAGGTCGCCTCCAAGGTGTTGATTTCACGGTCGACGGACGGGGGGTTGGGCTCTACTACGTTGAGCGCGGTGACTTTTTTGGAGAGCAAGCCGTTGTGGACGGCGAGCCCCTCAATGAGCACGTTGTAGCCGCCTCAAAATCAACTGTGATTTGGCTGGAATCGACCGTTGCGCGGGAGCTGATCCAAAACAACCCTTTAATCAGCCTATCGGTCATGAAGCGCTTATCGCAACGGGTTCGATCGGCGCACGCGCAACGAACCTTATTAGCGTTGCCAAATCCGTTTCAAAAGCTTTGTGCCCAAATTCTTTTACTGAGTACGCCAGCGAGCATCAACGCGGCTGTCGTGTCACCGGTACCCACGCACCAAGAATTGGCCCTCATGATTAACGTAAGCCGCGAGACCGTGACGCGGGCGTTCCAACAGCTGTTACTAGCCAAGGCACTTGGCCGCGAGGGTAGCGAGTTACGCCTGCTACGGCTGGATTACATTCAGGCAATCGCGCGTGGCGCCGAGACGCCGCCCAAAGGCTAACGCCCCACACCCTAAAATTAGGCCATATGTCTACTCAACAACACCCGGCGCAATCGATCTGGTCCCACCGAATCATCTTTGTGCAGTTTTTACGCCGGGAAATTTTGGCCAAGCACCGTAACTCGGTGATGGGCATGGCTTGGGTGCTCGTGACGCCGCTGCTCATGCTGGCGGTCTATACGTTTGTGTTTGTGGGCGTCTTCAAAGCGAAATGGCCAGGCATGGAGGCAGCCGGCGGGTGGAGTTACGCCATGAACCTATTTGCTGGATTGACAATTTTTAACTTTTTTGCAGAGGTCGTGAACCGCGCACCAAACCTGCTGCTGGAACAGCCTAATTTGGTTAAAAAAGTTGTTTTCCCACTGCCGTTACTGGTTGCCGTGCAGATTGCGACTGGGCTGTTTAATTTGCTAATGAGCTGGTCCGTTTTAATTGTTGGGGTCGCTGTAATGGGCGGGTTGCATTGGGAGACCCTCGCACTCCCCTTGGCTCTGCTGCCACTATTGCCTTTGCTGTACGGCCTGGGCTTGCTGCTGTCGGCGCTGTGCATCTACGTCAGAGACTTGGCGCATTTGGTTACGGTTAGCGTTAGCTTGCTGCTTTTTTTGTCGCCTATTTTTTACACAAGTAAAAGCCTACCCGAGCATTTACGCTGGCTGCTACTGGCCAACCCACTTTCATCCGTCATTGAAAACGTGAGGGCGTTGCTGTTTAATCCGTCCGCCTTTCAATGGGGCGCTTGGGCAGCCCTGTTTGTAATGGGCATTGGCATGAGCGTGCTGGGGAATTGGGTGTTCAAGAAACTTCAACCAGGCTTTGCAGATGTCATCTGAAATTGCACTGAAAGCGGACGGTATATCGAAGACTTATTACCGCTTCGGACGACCACTCGACCGCTTAAAAGCGATGATCTTTGACGACCCAACGCGCTGGGGAACCGCTTTTCACGCGCTCAATGAAATCTCGTTTGAGTTGAAAAGGGGCAGCGTTTTGGGCGTGATTGGGCACAACGGCGCAGGCAAGTCAACGCTGTTACAAATCATCTGCGGGACTCTAACTCCGTCTTCGGGATCACTGACCCGAGTTGGCCGAGTCGCCGCCCTACTGGAGTTGGGTGCAGGATTTAACCCTGACTTTTCAGGACGAGAAAACATCTTTCTGAATGCGGCGGTGCTTGGGCTTAATCAAGCTGAGATTGACGACTGCTACGACGATATTGTGGAATTTTCGGGTTTGGCCGACTTTATCAATGAGCCTGTCAAGACCTACTCTACAGGCATGTATATGCGATTGGCATTCGCGATTGCAACGTCGGTTCAGCCCGAGATTTTGATTATTGATGAAGCCTTGTCTGTCGGTGATGGCGCGTTCGCACGCAAGTCTTTCGACCGCATCATGGCGCTAAAGGCCAAAGGCGCGACGATCCTTTTTTGCTCGCATGCGATGTACCACATCGAGGCGATATGCGATCAAGCCCTGTGGTTGGAAAAAGGGTCTGTTCGACTCATCGGGCCACCAGACAAGGTGACAAAAGCCTATACACAAGAGCTACTGGGCAAGCAAGCAACCAGGGTCGGCGGGCAAACGCCCACGGCCAGCTTTGGTACAGCACGGTTTTTGGATATCCGCACCTACGCTGATGGCCAGGAGGGTAGGTTACTCGAGCTCATACCTGGCCGCTCGCTGGTTCGAATTGAGGTCAGTTTTGCCTATGACCCCGAGTTACAGTTACCCACCCTTGCGTTCGGCTTGGAAACGCCGAGCGGCATGGCCGTTAGCAGCGGCAGTACCGTATTTGATGGAGTGAGTGCCGAGGTAACGAGCGAGGGGCGCGCAAAGGCTGTACTGATCTTCCCCGACATCGCCTTGATGCGTGGCACCTACCTGTTGACCCTTTTTCTGGGCTGCGAGAACACCATTTTGGTTTACGACCAGGCGCTGCATTGCGCCGAGTTTGTAGTACAAAGCGACCGCATTGAGCAAGGTATTTGCTACCTCACACGGCAGTGGAATGATGGTCCTCGCATTGAGGTTCACCCCTGACCATGCCGATCACTCAATTAAAAAATTCGGAACTTTCCGCGCTACAGCCTTTGTTTTTAGACGTGTTTAAGCAACCTATTTCGGTGGCGCTTCTCGACTGGAAGTACGGCGAGGTGAGCAGTCGGAATGGCGCTGGTGGTGAGTCTTGGGTGTCGGTAGAGGACGCGAAAACACAAGCCCCGCGTTTGCATTGCGGGCTGCTATTTAGGAACTTGCATTGGCGCGGCGCAAGCTGCCGAGGCGCACAACTGATCGACTTGATGGCTGCACCAAAAGAAACGGGGCTCGCCAGAGACAGCTCGGACTTTCACCAGATCATGCAGCACGTGTTGCAGCGACTTCGCCGTCCCGAGCCGTTGATTGCCTTTGGTTTTCCGAGCGAGCGGGCGCTGCGCCTCGCCATTAAATTGGGCGTTTCGACCAATATCGACCAGCTTTATCGGCTGATTTGGGCGGGGCGGCCTCGCAAAGTAAGTTGGTTGCGGTTTGGGCGGGTACAGCGGCTACCTGCGTTGGATCGCGCGGTTTGCAGCCATTTGTGGGCAGCGATGCAAGCGAGCCTCTCGGAGCACTGCGTTGGCGACAGGACATACGAGTATTTGCGCTACCGCTATGAACAGCACCCTGAAAAGAGCTATGAATTCGTGATGGTAATGCGCCCCTTCAGCTCGAAGCCTCTCGGTCTGGGTGTGCTGAGCGGGGAAGGCACAACGCGCGAGATCTTGGATATCGTGGCGTGTAAGGATGACTACCCACGCGTGATCGACGGCCTTCGGCGCTGGGCATTACAGAACGACCTTGACAACCTGCACCTCTACGCAACCACATGCGTGGTTTCTCAATTGACGGAAACCGGTGCGACCGCAGAGGCAACCGCGATCCGAGTCATGGCAAGTCCGCTTGAGTCCGCCGGGACGCTCGCGGAATTAAAAAATAATTGGTGGCTCACTGGCGGCGATACCGACTATCACTGAACCATGCAAACTAATCGACATTGGCGCCGCTTGGGGTACGTGCAGTGGCTGATTTTCCAGATAGTCTGGCCCCTGGCCGCTCGGCTACCCAAATCGTTGGGAGTGCGCGCGGCCGAGTGGGTTGGGCTGGTGTTGTATGCACTGGATATTGACTGGCGCTCGATCGCTCTTCAGCGCCATTATGTGAAGGATAAGACACACAAGGCCGCCAAAATGCTGTTGCCAGAAAGCCCCGACTCTTTAGCGACATCGCTGGTGAGAACGCGTTTTGCAACCGCAAGTGTTGAGGAATTACAAGGGCACTGGATTGCATATGACCGCCTGGGAGATGTAGAGCTCTCAATTGAGGGTAAAGAAACTTTTGATGCGATCTGTTACAAGAAGCTTGGCGCGTGCCTACTGACATTTCACTTCGACTCCACTTTGCTCGGTGTTAGCTTAATGGGTCGGGCCGGTTTGGCGACTAATTTGATGACGTCTAACGTGGTTGAGAATCCAAGCGTGAGCCCTTGTGTCCAGACGTATTTCAAAAATAAGTACGCCGGTATTGACCGGCACTTAAATGGCGGCATCGCCGCTTATGTCGAAACTCATTTAAGGCGGTTTTACGCGGACATTAAGGCGGGTGTTTCCATTGTGATCTTAGGCGAAGCGCCTGCCAGCGAATGCCAAGATGCCACGCCAATTACTTTCGCCAACCAGCGGTTGGCGTTTGCGCCGGGGTTTCTGCGAGTCGCGGAAAAGACGAAAGCGCCGATTGCGGCTTTTGTCTGCGTTCGGGTCAGTGCAAAAAAATATCGGGTGATTTTTACACCCCTGTACGCTTACTCAGATGCATCTGGGCACACAGCGAATGTGCAGGCGATTTTTTCCTTCATGGAAGCGCAAATTCGTCTGCGGCCTGGCCGTTGGTGGGCGGCAGACCAACTACCGAATTTTCTGTCCGTCGAGGAAAACAGGGCAAAATCACACTGAAATTAGATCACCGGTCGCTAAGGCACTCACGCCGGTGATGCCCGAAAGTGTGCCAACCAAAGTCAGCCCAGTCCCAACGCCAGCCGCGGGTGAGCTTTCAGCTTGAAGGTCGACGTAAATGCGCGTACTCGCACCGTCGTCGATTAAGATAACCGCTTCACCAGTTGCAGCGCTTCCCGCCACGATTGCCGCTTCAATTTCCGCTAGGGTCATGACGCCACTCCCGCCAGCTGTATTGGCGATGTAATACACTGGGGCATCTGTATCTGCTGCCAGGGTGACGGCGGCGATATTGGTGGCTTTGACTGTGGAGTACTCGATCTGCGCATCGATGGTTAGTGTTGCGGCGGAGAGCGCCTGTGACAGATCAATCTTGTCAGAACCAGCCGCAAAGCTCGTGATGGTATCGGCAGATGCCGCGATAGAGCCCAGCTTTACGGTGTCTGCTGCCACGATGACTTCTGTGAGATCAATCTGATCGGCACCGTCGCCCCCTGTAATCGTGTCTGCGCCTTCGCCGCCCGTTAGGCGGTCGGCACCGTCGCCCCCTGTAATCGTGTCTGCACCCAACCCGCCGGTGATGACATCAACACCACTGCCGCCGTAAAGACTACTCGCCACGTCAGGACCAACAATGGTAGACCCTGCATTGTTCGCGTAAACCACGTGATTCAGCCCCTCACCACTCGCTTGAGCAAGGTTGATATTGGCGACCCCAGAGATCACGCCCGCTTTGTAGGTGATTGGACTTTCAGTGAGACCACCATCGCGTGAAACAATCAGGCTAAATGCAGAACTATCGGCGTTGGAAACCGAGCCTAGTTGGAGGTTAAAGGTAAGGGTCTCCGACAACACATTGGACACGCTCAACGTATCGGCACTGATGGAGAAGTATGGTTTCGTCCCATAGGGCGATTCGCCGCCCAGGGTTAATGCTGTGCGCATCATGCCCATGCTGCTTTGGCCTTTTAGGCTGTAGAGGTCTTCGCTCGTTGCCTCTCGACCAGCGCCAACCAACATGGCCAGTGCTGCCTCAACGGACTCTTCGTATTTGATGGTGGCGGAGGACAAACGAGAAACGCCCTCTAGCAAGGCGACGCGAGACAGGGTGCCGTTGTTGAGTTGGGCGACCAGGTCGGCTTTGACAAACGAAAGACCCACAACGGAGCTTGGGTTGGTGAACATCTGCCGGGCCAGGGTATCGACAAAGGCCAGATTAGTCTGAGATGCGCCAAAAACGCTAGCCCCCAAATTTATGATGACGTTACAAATGGCTCCCAGACTCATACCTTGGCCTAAGGCACTGATACCGACTTGGAAGGTCGCGAGATCGGGCGGACGATTGAAAACGAGGAAGAACAGGCGTGCAAGCTCGTCGGCTTCGCCGTTGATGCGATTGGCAGACATTGCAATACTATTGAGCGCTTCCACCGATGTGGTGTGCCCTTCATTGATGCGAAAGGCTAGGGTCTCCTTCTCAGCGTCACTCATTCCGCCCGGCAAATACACGCTGGCGGCTCTACCGAGTAGGACAGAAGATGTAGTAGCCATAGAAGTTACAGGTTGGTAAAAAGGAGATAATGCGTTTCAATGAGCAGCGACTCATACTTTGTATCGGATGCGTGAAAGCATTGTTTAATTTTAGTCCCTATTTATTACAAATGGCCATTTACAAAACCGCTCATGTATACCCAGCCAAAGCGGCCACCTTGCTATGATCGCCCACGTGTTCCTCGCCCAGCCTGCTCGGGCGAAAAACTCCACTGAACTCGACCTCGCTTACGAAAGCTTGTGTCGAGCTCTTCCAGATGGTGCGACGCTGGTGCACCTTGATGCCGTTGATGCGATCGGTTTGTGGCGTGCAGCTGGCGCCTTTATTCAAGGCCTTGAGCATGATAAGCACGCTGCCAGTCAGTGCAGCCTGTTGCTATCTTCGCGCTATCTTTACATCACACCCAGTGATATTAAAGAATTAAGCGCGGCATGCATCGCACTCAATGCGCCCGTCGTTGCGCCGAGTAACCAACAAGCTTTTTCACTGCTTCGCCCCGACTATTTCACAATTCGGGGGCTTGAGAGATACAAGGCAAAGCTGGCGCATGCGGCGGCATTCGAGGTCACTGCAGACGGCGCGGTATCGGTGATTTGCGCGCCGACATCGCAGCTTTCAAATGAGCCGAAAGGGATGGGCATGACTTGCCTGCCCGCAACCTTCACGCATGACTTTGCCTCCTACCATGCTGGTGACCGGTCAGACATTATCGGATTGATTCCTGCCAAAGTAAGCAGCGTTTTGGATGTTGGCGGCGGTGAAGGTTTCTTTTTGAGGTCGATGTCGCGCGCGCTCGAGTGCCAAACCCATTTGTGCGAAGTGTCCCCTGCTATCTGCGATATAGCCTCGACACATGGTAATGTGGACTGCATATGGCCAGGCGATTTCCTAGAGGTCGCATTTGACAGGTCTTTTGACTGCATTACGTTCTTAGATGTGTTGGAACACGTCGTTTCACCGGAGAGTTACCTTAAGCGAGCGGTCAACTTACTCTCCCCCGAAGGGGTGATTGTCTGCTCGATTCCCAATGTGGGCCACTGGTCTTGCGTGCTGGATCTGATAGAGGGCCGATGGGACTATGCAGCAGCGGGGATTCACTGCACGACACATGTACGGTTTTTTACCCCGAAATCAATAGAAGCGCTCTTCAAGGGCCTCGCGCTCGAAATCGTCGAATGGGTCGAGGTGAATGCGCCAGCGCCTGAAACGTTCGACTTAGGTGTGCTACAGCGCAACTTTAACGTTGACCAAAACAGTCTAGGCACCTACGCCATTCATGCGGTGGTGAGGCCGCGCAAATGAGCTGCTGCGCCATCCTGGTTAACTTTCACACAGCAGATTTAATTGAGGGTGCCGTGAGGAGCTTAGAAGCCAGCTCACGGTGTGACGAAATAATCGTTGTCGACAACAGCGACTCGCGTGAAGAGTGGGACCGGCTCAACTCACGCATCGGTGGGTTGGCCCGCATCTTATCAAACGCTGGTAACCAGGGCTTTGCAAAAGCCTGCAACCTGGCTTTCCAAAGCAGCTCAAGCGATTATGTTCTGCTTCTAAACCCAGATGCGAGACTCCTCGGAAATGCGCTAGCTGTGATGTGTACGGTCTTGGATAACGACCCACAAGTCGCCGCAGTTGGACCCAAAGTTTTTTGGGATGATGCATGCCTTTATCAGCTGCCGCCAACAACGTTTCCTTCGTTAACAGCCGTAATCGCCGAGCGGTTGGCTGGCCGGTCACAGCGTTTTGCAATCGAGAGATCTTTGCGGTTTCGCAACCGCGCAATTTCGCAATGGACAGCACAGCGGCCACTCCACATTGATGCAGCCTCTGGCGGACACGTCCTATTGAGGCGACAGGCATTGTTGGACTCTGGCGGTTTGTTTGATCCCCAGTTCTTCATGTACTGGGAGGACTCCGATTTGATGCAGCGCGTCAAGGCAGCCGGTTCTCAGATCATGTTGCACCCACTCGCGCACGCGACGCATCTTTACGAGCATCATCCGGGCAAGGACTCGTTGATTGCACAGGGGTGGGTAACTTACGCAAAAAAACATTTCTCAAGTGTTTTTCATCATACGCTGCTTCGATTTATTTCAATATGCCCTGCTGCCCAGGTCAAGACGTTCGATGCGACACTGCAGAAATTTACGGAATCAATCAGGCTAACTGTTGACCCTGATCTGCAGGAAGCGTGGCTGCTAGAAATCAGCCCTAATCCAGATTTTTACCCTTCAATTGGCAGGTTCGGTTCTGGGCCAACCGTCGATATCGGCGCCGAATTAATCGAGCGCTTTTCAGGCTGCGACTTGCATCTTCGGATCGGCCCAGCGCACCACACACGCGACCGCAAGCAACTGAAGACCTACCGCTTGGCAGCCTAAAGCTGGGCGCGGCGATCAGCTACCGATCGATTAAGGACGACACACTCGCGGTTCGCGGGGGCCAAGCGATCGAGAAGTCTTCGCGATCCAGTGTTAGATTCGGGCTGTAGAAAGGGTCAACAAAAAGGTGGGTCTGCCACTTTTCATGCATCGCACGAACCTCACTTGAAAATCGGCGCTGCTTTTCTGGTGTGTCCTCAAGACCTCTTGAAACTGACTCGTGATGAAGCAATTCTGCATAAGGTGTCCATATGATGCGATGGCCAGCCTGCCGAACTTTCAGGCACAAATCGCAGTCATTGAAGGCCACGCTAAATGCCTTCTCATCAAGTCCGCTGACCTGCTGAAAGGTGTCTTTACGGATCAGCAAACAAGCTGCGGTGACCGCACTCACGTCCTGCGCCAACTTCAGACGATAAAAATAACCAGGCGCTTCATGAGCGAATAGCTTGTGGGAGTGTCCGGCAACCCCTCCTAAGCCGATAATGACACCGGCATGCTGAATCGCGCCCTGGGTGTAGTAGAGCTTTGCACCAACAGCGCCAACACCTGGCCGTTGCGCATGTGAAAGCATCTCACTCAACCAGTCCCGGGACAGTACCTCAATATCATTGTTCAAGAGCAAGATGAACTCGCCTTGGGCTTGTTCAACTGCGAAATTATTGATCGCGGAATAGTTAAAAGCCCCCGGGTAACTCAAAACTTTGATCCGCGCGTCCCGCACTTGAATGTCCTTGAAGTAATCGCGGGTCTCCGTTAACTGGGAGTCGTTATCAACGATCAAAATTTCAAATAGGCGATAACTTGTTTTGGCTAGGATGCTATTGATACAAGCCGATAGTAAGTCGATGCGATCACGGGTCGGAATAACAATGGATACCAACGCCGCTGGCTCGCTTAGCTTGTAGTGAACGCGATAGGTAGTGGATGCAGGGCCATCCGACACGTCGGCGACCTGCGGGTCGCCTTTCAGAAAGTCAGCCAGCGCTTTTTTGCCGGCCTCAGAAGGGTAGCTTTTTTCTGATGAGTCAAGCGCTGTGGACCCTGCAATCGCGCGCCAGTGATATAACACACGCGGAATGTGCTTGATTTGGTCGTGCTGGATATACGCACTGCACCGCAATAGCATGTCATAGTCTTGACTGCCCTCGTAACCGACCCGAAAACCACCAACTCTCTGAATAAGTGATTTAGCATACAAACCTAGGTGTGAGATGTAGTTGATGCTTCGAATGAGTTCTGGATTCCAATCTGGTTTGAAGTGCGGGTCAAACCGATTGCCGAATGCATCTATTTTGTCTTCATCGCTGTATAAAATTTGGACGCGTGCATCTTTTGAAATCTCAAGTGCAAAGAAGAACAAAGCGTTGCGTGCAAGCTCGTCGTCGTGATCGAGAAGCGCAATCCAGTCGCCCGTCGCGAGCGTGAGAGCGGTGTTGGAGGCGGCTGAGATGTGCCCATTCAGATCACGGTATGCCACTTTTATTCGAGGGTCGGATGCAACGTAGGTCTGCAAAATAGTTTTAACGTACGGCTCAGTCGAGGCATCGTCTGCAATGCACAGCTCCCAGTGCGGATAGCTTTGCATCATCACCGAATCGATGGCGCGCTTCAAGAAGTCCGCATTCGTATTAAACACTGGCATTAAAACCGATATCTTGGGCGGAGTCGGCCATGCAGCTACTTTTTGCGCAATCAAGCTCTGGTCCGTCGCCTTGAGCGTATCGAATACACGAACCCATTCACTGTATCGCAGCTGGCCGCTGACCTTGTACCGCAGCGTCACATAGGCCACCTTTGGTCCTTGCTTGATGGCTGTGCGCAGCAGTCTCAATACGGCTGATGTCGTACCCCGAAACGAGAGGCGACGAACCAAGTTGTAGATGGGTCGTAGTTTCGATTTGATAGAGTGTGGAATCAACCTTTTGATTCGGTTCACGATTGTTAAAGACTGGGCCAAATTTAACCTCAAGACAGTCTGCGCAAGGGCATCTCGCTCAGCTTGCAGCTCTGAGAGATTACTATTTTTGGTGTTCAGATCATTGCGCAGGGCTTGAAAATAAGCAGCCAATTCAGCCAGCGTCTCTTTTTCATTGGTACGCGAGTCCCACTTTTGGTATATTGCCAATTTCGCGCGGGCTTGGGTTTCTGGTTTTGGATCTAATCCAACGCCAGAGTCACCGCCTGCTTGGTAAAGCGCGCTCATATGGGGTACGTGCAAAAAATCAGTTCGGCGAGACAGCTGAATCCAAAAGTCCCAATCCTCGTACACCGCTAACGCTTCGTCGAAACTGATGTTGTTGACCAACGCCTTGTTGAACAACACGCTGTGGATAGGCATGAAGTTCTCAAGGTACAACCGGGCGGGCTGGTAAGGTTGTCCAAACGTGCCGACGAGGTGGGCATTAAAATCAATTGCCTCGCAACTACTGTAAACCACTTGGCATCGCGATTGCTTCTGCATTGCAGCAACTAAACGGCTGAGGTGCGGGGGGTAGATGACGTCATCGTCATCCAGAAACAACAGGTACTCGCCTTTGGCTGCAGCCAAGGCAGCGTTCGCCGCAGCGGCCCTGTTTCTGCTTTGGCCATTGGCGACGAAAGTCAGCTCGCGGCCACGCCATGTGGCGGGTAGTGGCCGGTGCGCCGCCGCCGCTGCGACAACCACGATCTCAATATTAGGCCAAGTCTGCAGGGCAACAGCGTCAAGCGCCTGCGACAAGGATACCCGGTCCATACTTCTAATCAACACACTAACCCTAGGGTACTCTGGGTCAGTCAGTGGCGTAACGGGCATGTCCGCTGCCCGCCGATCTCGGAGCTCATCATTCAGTATGCAATCAAAATTGAGTAATAGCTCGTCACGATTGAATTGCTTGAACGCCTCCGCTGCATGCTCCCCTTGACTAAGTGTGTAGCTGCGATACCGGTTCAGTCCCGCAATATGCTGGTCATAGGCTTGGTATTTAAGCTCGGATACAAAGCACGCCATCGCTGCTGCTTTTTTCGCGATGACCGGCGTAATATCCACCAAGATATCAGGTCGTATGGCCGCGCCGACCTCATAGGCATACAGCGCTACAACCCCGGAACACCGTCGCACCGCTTCCGCCGCAGCAAGCGCCAGCGCGTAGTGATCGGGGTGAACCTCGAGGGCTGAGGGGGCAACCAAGGCATCGACCTGATATTGGCTAATCAATTCAGCTATTCGAGAAACCAGCGCTTCGCCATACTGAAGACCTCGATCATCGTAGGAAAGGAAACGAGGCGACGGCAAACCCAATAGTGCTGCTGCTTGCTGACTTTCTTGTTGACGAGTAAGCGTGGTGGTCACGCGATCATTCGACCGACCAGCACCATCGGTAAAGACGACCGCCTGAACAAAGGCACCTCGCGCGCACAACCGCGCAAGCGTGCCACCGCACCCAAAAACCTCGTCGTCTGGGTGAGGCGCAAGCACTAAGAATCGTTGACCAGTCAGACCGGCTAGCGATTCATATGGGATCAATTGTTGCTCCATTGGAGGGTCCCCTCACAGGCGGCGTTTGGATTGGGTTGAGGTCATATTTTTTTTAAAAGTGCCGCCAAAATCAGGGCCGTGGTGCCGGTCAGTGTTTGGCGCCGTAGGTCATGTCTTAAATAACTAGGAAACCATCGTGGAAAAGGCAGCATCCGCATTGCGATTAGTGCGACCAATGTCGCTTGTTTTTCTGGTGGTATAAGGTGCGCTAATTTTGAAAGGGCTTGTAGATTGCGTTCAGTGAAATCTTTAAATCGTCCGTTGAGTAGCATCCCAATGCGCTTGAGCTTTGGGCGCAGGCCGGCATTCATGCCAACAATATTGCCACCGTGTTGACGGTAACGCACCGTTGGGCGAGCATCATAATAAACCGATCCCCCACACGCGGTGACGGCAAGATAAGCCCACCAGTCATGGGAGGGCACATCAAGGTCGGGGCCAGCGATTCGCAATAGTTCTCGGGCGGCGTTATTAAACACCATGGTGTTACCGCCCGCGATGTTCTGAACTAGCGCATTCCCGAAACTGGGTGGTTTGGTAAACAACGGGGACTGCCCAATTTCTTGGTTATTGGCGTCAATCAAGCGGGTCCTGGCGCCGTAGAGAGCCGGTAACTCTGGGGGCACGGTTTCCAACCATTCGAGCGCTTGAGACAGTTTATCTACCTCCCAGATATCGTCTTGATCGCAAAACGCATAGTAGTCCGCTTGAATGTCCTGAGCGCAGACAAGCGAGAGGAAATTACGCGAAAAACCAGCGCTAGGACCCCTTTGAACACGCAGCTTTTGTTGTCCCAGCTCGGCCTGATAGCCGGCCAGAATTTGAGGCGTTTGGTCCGTCGAGCCGTCGTCCGAGACGACTAAAGACCAGTGGGTGTGGCTTTGATTAACGATTGAATGCAATTGTTCTGATATGAACTGGGCGCCGTTATAGGTCCCCATAAGGATGGCGACAGAGGGTCGTTGATTGGCGTTCACAAGAATCAAAGGAATTGGACTATCAGAACTAAACAGCGCAGGATTTGGCACTAAATAATGTGCGTGCAGTCTAACATTTTGCTCTGCGTTGGACGGTAAAACATCCGCTAAGATGACCCTTAGTACGAATAAAGCCCTATATGCTCAGCCCCCAAACAACATTGCACATACGATTCGCGTCCGCTGCGCAGGCCTGCCTTGTGGGTGTTTTCTTATTTTTCCCGATCAAACTGGGGGCTGCTAACACCTTACTCGCCCTCACCCTCTTGTTTTGGTTTTTGGGCGGCGAGTTTCGCGTCCGCTGGCAGGGCGCAATCAACAATCCCATCACAAAGCCGGCGCTGCTCATGTTTGGTCTGGTTTTGATGGGGGCTTTGTACAGCCTTGCGCCACTCGACGCGGTTTTGCAAGCCCTAAACAAGTACAGTAAATTTTTAATGGTTCCGGTGGTCTTGAGCCTTCTGATGGAAGCGTCTTGGCGACAACGATGCTGGAACGCTTTTGCGCTTGCAATGATCGTCACGCTCGCAAGCACTTACGCAGGCTTATGGGTCCACGTACCTTGGGCGATAGCGTCCACGCCCAGCGCCTGGGGCAGCGACCACACCGTCTTTAAAGACTATATCGCGCAAGGATTGATGATGTCGACTTTCGTTGTTCTCGCATTATCCAGATCGTTTACGGCCACACGAGGGCTCATTAAAGTAGGTTGGTTGGCGCTGGCCCTAGCAGCGGGTGTTTCGGTTCTATTTTTGTCAAATGGGCGCACAGGGTATCTTGCAATTGCTGCAGCGTTGGTTGTTTACGCGGGGGTAGTTAGTCCGCGTAACTGGCGCTTGGGTGCGGCCGGGCTCACGACGCTCGTGCTCGCGCTGCTGCTCTTTCTATCGCCCACAGCCCAACAACGCTTAACGACGATTTATACAGAGGCCCAAACGCAGCTCAACACATCAGAGGATTTGAAACAGCTAGATGCTTCGACCTCGATTGGCGCGCGGTTGACCATGTGGGCTTTTTCAGTTGAACAAATAAAAGAACGCCCATTATTCGGTGCCGGAACTGGGGCCTATGGCACACTAGCGCGTGCGGCTTGTGGTGAGCACCCATCTTGCGCCGTGGTGACAGTCCACCCACACAACCAGTTTTTATTTTTTGCAGTGGAGCTTGGTATCTTAGGGCTGCTTGCCTACGTCTTTTACCTGTACAGCGCCGCGCGTTTTGCACACCACCTACCCTTAACGCAACGGGCGTTGCTGCTTAGCTTCTTAGCCATCATGGTCGTCGACAGCTTGGTGCACGGTGCCCTCTGGTTAGCTGTTGAGAACCACCTTTTTACCTTTGTTTTGGCGTTGTTGATGGCTGAGGTTGGCGCGCTGCGGCTCGACGTCAAGAAGATCGCTTAGCAGTACTGTTTAAAATGTCGCGATCATACTTGATCATCACGTACCGAAAGAAACACTCCAACGCGATGAAGAAGCAAAACAAAAAGCCTTCCGGTCCACATAAAAACCCGCGTCTAACGAAGTAAAGCTGCATAAAGTTGGCAAAGCCAGATGCCATCCCCCGCAGCACCCCGCCTGTTTTCCCCTTCTCGGCACGTTTCACCGCCCCTAGCTGTGCGTACTGGGCCAGCTTTTGAATGCTGCCGTACACGGTCTCACGTGAGTAATGAAAGAGGCGCGTCTTAAACTGTCTGACGGTCACGCTCGGGTCACGAAGCACAGCCCCCTCGTGCACCACACCTTCGTAGCGCAGGAGATTACTGGTCTGAAAAAGTCTCGGGATACCGCCGGTAGACTTCATATGTGTCAACGGTCTGCCGTATGCCACTTGGTTCCACAACACCTCCCAGACACCGGGTTGGCCCGCATGAACCACCGCCAATATTTCGGCCTCCAGTTCAGGAGGGATCTCCTCATCGGCATCTAAAAAGAAAATGTAGTCTGCCGTGCAATGTTTCAGCAAGCGATTGCGCTGTTCGGCAAAGCCTTGCCAGTCGCTGTACACATGAACATCCGCACCTAACCCTTTGGCAACACCCACTGTGCTGTCCGAACTACCACTGTCAACCACCACGATATCGTCCGCAAAGCGCGCACTCTCTATGCAACGCGCAATGCGGCGCTCCTCATTCATAGTGAGAATACCGATACAGAGTGTTGGCTTGTGGGTCATAAAAGGTACTGGTAACGGTTGGACTTTGCAAAGTCTAGCATTTGGCTAAGTTCCGCAAACCGCGTATCTGGCAGGCCCCTTGCCGGTCGCTGTCGCTGTCACATCCGTTAGGTTCCGCCACCACCAAAACAGGCAATATAGACCCCTACGCTACGCTGACTCCTTGGCCACCCCACGACATAAGCAAGGGCCTTTTAACTGCGTTAACCCCAGATTTACCCAACCCATAAGGTAACCGCGACATGATCGAACACCACCTAGACATCCCCACCGCTGACGGCGCAATGAATACATTTGTTGTCCACCCAGAAGAGCATGGGCCGCACCCCGTGGTGCTGTTTTATATGGATGCCCCGGGCAAGCGCGAAGAGCTGCACGACATGGCACGTCGCCTGGCTACTACGGGCTATTGCGTGGTGTTACCCAACCTGTACTACCGCAACTCACGCGATTACTGGCTTAAAGAGCGCACCGAGACCGCAATGGCCTACATGTTCTCACTGATGGCCACGCTAACCGCCACCACAACCACGTGTGACACCCGCGCTTTACTGGACTTTGTTAACGCGCAACCCTACGCCGACGCAACGCGCATCGGCGCTGTCGGCTACTGCATGAGCGGGCCGTTTGTGGTGTGGGCAGCCACGACATTTCCCGACCGTTTCAGCAGCATCGCCTCGGTCTACGGCGCCAATATGGCGACAGACCAACCCGACTCCCCGCACATCGTTGCGTCCAAACTGCCCTGCGAGAGCTACTTTGCCTGCGCCGAGACCGACAAGTGGGCCCCACCCGCCGATGTCGCAAAACTCGAGACGGGTTTGAAAGCAAGCAGCAAGCCCTACAGAATCGAATGGTACCCCGGCACTGAGCACGGGTTTGCGTTCCCGCAACGTCCGGTCTACCACGCCGCAGCAGCCGAGCGCCACTGGGAGCGCTTACACCATTTGTTTGATCGAACCCTGAAGACCAGCGCCTAAGTTAGGCGCTGATATCAGGTTGAGGCAACAGCGGCTTGGCCTCAAGGAACGAGGATGACCGAGCCCGTGGTTTTGCGTCCCTCGAGGTCGCGGTGAGCTTGCGCCGCGTCGGCGAGCTTGTAGCTTGCCGATGCGTCGATTTTTATCTTCCCAGAGGTCACCATGTCGAACAAGGCGTTGCAACGCGACACCAGATCTGCACGTGTCGCGATGTAAGTCGCCAGCGTTGGGCGCGTCACATAGATCGAGCCTTTGGCTGCAAGAATGCCGAGGTTAACAGACGCCACAGGGCCTGAGGCATTACCAAAACTCACCATCAACCCACGCGGGCTCAGGCAGTCTAGCGAGCCCTCCCACGTGCTCTTACCCACCGAGTCATAGACCACTGGTACCCCCTTGCCATCAGTGAGCGCCTTCACCCGTTCGGCGAAATTCTCGGTGGTGTAGTTGACCAAGTGGTGCGCACCATGCGCTTTAGCCAGCGCCAGCTTCTCATCTGAGCCAGCAGTTGCAATGGTGTTCACACCCAGTTCATTCAACCACTGGCAAGCAATCAGGCCAACGCCACCGGCGCCCGCGTGCCAGAGCACGGTCTCGCCCTTCTTGACCGCGTAGGTCGAGAAGATCAGGTAATGAACGGTGAGACCTTTCAGCAACATAGAAGCCGCTTGCGCATCGCTGATACCCTCTGGCAACTTCACCATGCGGTCCGCCGGGACCAAACGCTCCTCACAATAAGACCCTGCCAAGCCGGTGTAACACACGCGGTCACCCACCTTGAGATCGCTCACCTCAGCGCCAAGCGCCTCGACGACGCCAGCACCCTCGTTACCCGCGACCGCAGGCAGTTGCATGGGATATAGCCCAGAGCGCTGATAAGTATCAACAAAATTAACACCCATTGCGGTGTGACGGATGCGAACCTGGCCGGGCCCCGGGTCGCCTACTTGGATATCGTCCAGTTGCAATACCTCTGGGCCGCCGGACGTGTGAAAGCGAACTGCTTTGGTCATTCTTATGTCTCCTGTGAGTCATTTATTGATTTACGGTTAGCCTGTGTTTGGCCCATGCTGCATTCGCAAGCGGCGGCCTCACCTCGCGCATCTTAATCCGACTTGAAACAATGAGGGGCTTGTGTTGGGCGGTAATCCTGCCCGGTTGCACGCAGGGCAGAAACACAAGCGATCTGCAGCCAACGTACAGTAGCCGCAAGGCACCCGATTCTTACCGCTTGACACGCTGGGCGTATGCGACCACCATCAGATCCCATGTCCATTCAGGTATTGATTTTCGGCATCCACCTCGCGCGCAGCACGCGTGGCAGGTCCTGCGCACCCCCACGGCGCGGTTGATCCCTTTTTGTAGGCCGGGGCTGAAGCCCCCGACTTCCAACCCCCTATTTTGTTTGACCGATTTCAATTCAAGCCTCGCTGCGCCTTGCAGCCTTGACCTGCACATGACTGGAGATTTGCATGACCGATTTATTTGACAACCCTATGGGCCTGTGCGGCTTTGAGTTCGTCGAGTTCGCCTCGCCTGTGGCGGGCGTGTTAGAGCCCATTTTCCAAAAAATGGGCTTCTCACTAGTGGCGCGTCACCGCTCCAAAGACGTGGTGCTCTACCGCCAAGGTGACATCAATTTCATCGTCAACCGCGAGCCCAAAGGCTTGGCAGGTTACTTTGCCTCAGAGCACGGCCCATGCGCCTGTGCGCTTGCGTTTCGCGTCAAAGACGCACACCTGGCATATGCACGAGCCCTCGAGCTAGGCGCTCAACCGGTCGACGTCCCGACCGGTCCCATGGAACTGCGCTTGCCCGCAATCAAGGGCATTGGCGGCGCGCCGCTTTACCTGATCGACCGCTTTGAAGACGGCAAAAGCATCTACGACATCGACTTTGAATTCATCGATGGGGTGGACCGACACCCACCGGGACATGGCTTCACCCTCATCGACCACATGACACACAACGTCTACAAAGGGCGCATGGCGCACTGGAGCGGTTTTTATAAGAAGCTGTTTAACTTTCAGGAGATTCGCTACTTTGACATCAAGGGCGAGTACACCGGCTTGACCAGCCAGGCGATGATGGCGCCAGACGGCATGATCCGCATCCCACTCAACGAAGAGTCGGGCAAGACCGGGGGGCAGGTCGAAGAGTTCTTGATGCAGTTCAACGGCGAAGGCATCCAGCACATTGCGCTCTTGACAGACGACCTATTGAAAAGCGTAGACGCACTGCAAATGGCGGGCATCCCGCTCATGACAGCTCCCAACGACATCTATTACGAGATGCTCGAAGAGCGCCTGCAAGGCCACGGCGAGCCGGTACCCGAATTACAAGCACGGGGCATCTTGATGGACGGCTCCACCGCTAACGGCGAAAAGCGCTTGCTGCTGCAAATTTTCAGCCAACCCCTGCTAGGCCCTGTGTTCTTCGAATTTATCCAGCGTAAAGCGGACGAAGGTTTTGGCGAAGGCAACTTCAAGGCGCTATTCGAAAGCCTGGAGAGGGACCAGATTCGACGCGGAGCGATTAAGGTAACGTAAGGGAGCTGCGCCTCCCGATCAGCCCATAGCTACTTGCCCTTCATGCAATGGGCCAGCAAAGGTGTCTCCAAAAGGCCCAACAGTGAAGCCGAGCGCGTCGTGTCCCTTAATCGGATACAGGAAGTAAATACCCCAAACCAAGGCAAAAACCACCCTGACTGAAACGGCGATAAAAAGAGCGTCAATAACAGCGTTAATTGACGGCCTACCACCATCACTGGAAATGACTTCTAAACGGGAGATCCCAGACGTAATCGAGCCATCGGACACGCGAAGGCTCAATCTAATCCAAGAGACCTTTCAGAACACCCTCAATAGCGACGGCGACGCTGGTTGGCGACGACGCCTGCGAGCAGCGCCGCTGCCAATGCAAGCGCAAACATCTAGCCGAGTGCTCACCCTTAAAACACAATCGTCACTATTCGGCAGCTCCCATAGAATGGAATCTCCCACAACCCAACGCAAGCCTACCTCCGGATGACGCACCTACCCGCCCTGCCCTGCTACCTGAACGGCACCTACACCACCATAGACAAAGCGCAGGTCAGTGTCATGGACCGTGGCTTTATCTTCGGCGACGGCATCTATGAAGTTGTCCCCGTGTACGCCGGCACACCCTTTCGAATACGGCACCATCTAGATCGGATGCAGCGCAGCCTCACCGAAAGCAGAATCAAAAACCCCATGACCGAGACTGCCTGGCGCGCCGTGATCTCCAAGCTTATTACGCAGTACGCAGCGCAGCGGGAGGTCGCGGTGACGCAAAGCGATCAGATGGTGTACATACAGGTCACGCGGGGTGTTGGTATGCGGGATCATGTGATGCCAGAAAACATTGAGCCCACCGTCTACTTAATGACCAATGAGATGAAAATGCCGAGTGCGTCAGACCGTGAAAACGGCGTGACCTGTGTCACAGCAGACGATTTCCGCTGGGAACGCGCCCACATTAAATCGACCAGTCTGTTGGGTGCCGTGTTTGCACGGCAAATTAGTTTTGATGCGAATGCCACCGAGACGGTTATGTTTCGTGGTGACCTTCTTAGCGAGGCCGCTGCCAGCAACGTGTGGGTCGTTAAGAACGGTACAGTGTTTGGCCCTGCAAAGAGCAACTTGGTTCTAGAGGGCATTCGGTACGACCTCATTGCAGAAATCTGCGCCGAGGCAGCCATCCCATACACATTGGGTGACATCACCCGCGCCGACGTGTTAGACGCAGATGAGCTACTGCTCACATCGGCAACCAAAGAGGTCTTGGCCATCACCCGACTCGATGGAAAACCAGTTGGCCAAGGTACGCCGGGGCCGGTATACGACAAACTCTATGCGGGTTACCAGTTAGCGAAACGCAAAGGCAACTAACCAAATTACACGTGCGCTCTTCTGATGGGATGAGGGTGATGATCGGCAGTCATAGCAAACCAACGCTCCAAGAGAGTTGTTTGGTGCGCATGACCATGACCGAACCGCTTTCGCCAAAGAAAAAAGCCCCAACCATCGCTGATTGGGGCTTTTAAACTGGTGGCCTGGGACGGAATCGAACCATCGACACGCGGATTTTCAATCCGCTGCTCTACCAACTGAGCTACCGGGCCATGAGGATGATTGTAGCAGGCAAAAGTGGCGTTATTTACGCCACCACTCAAATAGTACGGGCTAGATCTGGCCTTTTTTGGCCTTAGACAAGTCGATGCCTAACTGCTTGAGCTTGCGGTAGAGGTGGGTGCGTTCTAGGCCCGTTTTCTCGGCAACGCGGGTCATGGATCCGCCCTCTTGAATCAGATGGTATTCAAAGTAACTTTTCTCAAACTGGTCTCGCGCATCGCGCAACGGCTTGTCTAACTCGAAGCTTTGAATATTGGCCGCAGGTGACTGCGACTGCAACTGATCGGCGCTAATCTGCGCCAAGGACATGCTAGCGCTAAACGCCTCGGTATTGCTCAGCGGGCTGTTAACAACCGCCTGGCCCACGGTCGTACCCATAGCCGTTTGGCCCGCGCCTCCGGCTGGCGGTGCACTGACAACGCCGCGAAGCTCACCCGCCTTCACCTGCTGCTGACGTGCTCCCTTGGTCAACCCTTGTTCTACCGAGGCGAGAAGCTTTTGCATCGTGATGGGCTTTTCTAAAAAAGCCATGGCGCCAATGCGCGTCGCCTCTACCGCCGTTTCAATGGTGGCATGGCCACTCATCATGATGACGGGCATGTCTAGCAAACCACTGGCTGACCACTCTTTGAGCAGTGACACGCCATCGGTGTCAGGCATCCAGATATCCAACAACACGAGGTCGGGACGAGCGTTCAGACGCGCTTGACGCGCCTCTGCCGCGTTTTGCGCCGCAATAACGTGGTGACCCTCGTCATCCAAAATTTCAAACAACAACTCACGAATGCCGTGCTCGTCGTCCACTACCAAAATATTTGCCATGGGCCTTGTGGCCTCCCTTACTGATGTTTTCCCGCTACAGGGAATGATAACGATACTTGACCGCCAATGACAGCATTGTCTTGCATGCGATTGGTTAATCTGACTGTTGCATGGTGTTCATCGGCGATTTTCTTTACAACGGCCAGTCCCAAGCCCGTCCCTTTTGCCTTGGTGGTGACATAGGGCTCAAACGCACGCTTCAAAATACTCTCCGGAAAACCCGGCCCACTGTCGGCCACGATGAGGCGCAGATACTCACCTGCGCCGTCCAACTCGGTGCGTAAGCGCACCTGCACGCTGGGGATGTCTTGGGACGCGTCTTGCGCGTTTTGCACGAGGTTATGTATGACTTGGCGTAACTGGCTGGCATCAGCCCAAATCAGAGGGCCGTCAGCACACGGCGTAAAGACAACCGGGCAGACGGCATGTTCATAGAGGTTCAGGATGTCGTGTAACACGCGGTTCAAATCCGTTTCGGCTAAATTTGCCGAGGGCAGGCGCGCGTAGTCGCGGAATTCATTGACCAAGCGCTGCATGGCCTCCACCTGCTCAACAATGGTGTTGACCGAGCGTTCAAGCAAGGCGTCATCCGCTGCGGCGAGCTTGCCTTTTAGCTTGAGACCCAAGCGCTCTGCCGACAGCTGTATGGGCGTTAAGGGGTTTTTGATTTCATGGGCCAAACGACGCGCAACATCCGCCCATGCCTTGGATCGCTGGGCAGAGACAAGGTCGGAAATATCGTCAAACACCAGCAACTGGCCTTGGTCAGGCAAGAGTGCCCCGCGCGCCAGCAGGGTAACGTGATCATGCGAAACGCCGTAGGCATTGGCGTCTAGCTCAAAGCTTTGTTGCCATTGCATGGGACCCGCATCGTCCGCTGCAGGGGCTGAGCGGTCAGTCACGCCAGCTTGCCCCGCTCGTTCATAGCGTTCTGCCCCCAAGGTCTTAAATTGCGCCGCCACGCTCTGCGCCCAGTGCGAGAGCCCCGGCAGCGCTGCGAGTGCTTGCCCCACGGTGTCAGCGCTCAAGCCCAAAATACGACCGGCGCTGGGGTTGGCACTTTGAATCACGCCAGCGCTATCGAGCACCAACACGCCGGCGGTTAGGTTATCCAAAATAGTTTGTAGGTTGGCACGCGCCGCATCAAGCTGTGTCACGCTGTGTTGCACCGCTGTGCGGGCGTCGGCCAGCTGCTGGGTCATGTCGGCAAACGAGCGCGTCAGGCCACCAAGCTCGTCATTGGCATCTGAAATGAGCTTTGGCGTTAAGTCGCCCTTGGCTACATCCCGCACACCGGCAGCAAGTAACAACAGCGGTTGGGCCAGTTGTGCACCGAGTAGCGCACCGACCAAGACCGCGCCAAATACCGCCAAAAACAGCGTCAAGGTCAGCGTCCCGATATACATGCGGCGCAGTCCATCACGCGCCAAGGAGCGCTCCTGATACTCGCGGTTGGCCTCTTGTACCGCCAAGGCATCGGCCACCAACTCCGCCGACAGTGGCAGCGACACTTGTAAAAAGTGCGACTCCCCTTGCAGGCCCAGCTCCTTAGGGGTCATCCACGCGAGCGCTTGCAGCGCAGGGCGCACGCCCGGTGAACCATCGAGCCCTAAGACCTGCACCGAAACACCGTTGTCCCTAGCGCTGCTAATTTGAACCGCCGAGGGCTTGGGAATATTGACGTTGAAGCTAAACGACGACTCTGTTGCGCTGGCCAATACCTGCCCACTTTGGGATAAGACCGCAACGTCTGTCGCGCGCATTTGCTCGCGCAGGCGTTCAAGCTGCAAAGTGTACACACTGACTTGCTCGGCGGCAAGCTCCTGCGCGGCAGACTTCACACGGCGCGAGGTATCAGCGCGCAGCATATCGATAGCGGTGCGGCCCAGATTCAGTCCAGAGGTGAGGGCACTCTCGACGCGGACATCGAACCAACTCTCAATAGAGCGGGAGACAAACTGATACGACACCACATAAATCAGACCCCCCGGCAACACACCAACCAAGGTAAAGATAACAACCAGTTTCACCAACAGTTGGCTACCAAACCGGCCCTGATGCCACCGCTGCCACAAGCGAAACAGCAACCAGCCCACTACCGTTGCTAAACCCAGTGCCGCCGCAATGTTGAGCGCAACCAGGTAGTCAAAGTACGCTTCGTACACCGCGTTGTTGTTGGTGGACTGGGTCAGCAAAAACAACAAAATAAGACCGACGGCCAGAAAAGCGGCCAAGCCAGTGCCCAGCTTCCAACTGGTATTTTTTGCGCGACTGCGGCGCTCGGACGCGTCGCTCATGGCTTACCGACGCCATTGGGCGTGCTGTCCCCCATCACGGGGGCGGGTTGGCGTTGGCGCCCTAACCGATTGAGCTCTTCGGCTGTCACGACGGGGGCAGCGGTAACGGTGTCGGGCGCAGGAGAAGCTGCGGGCTGGGGTACCGCTGGTGTGGGCTGTGCGAGGGTGGGCTGCTCGACTAACGGCGAAGGGACTGGTGTGGTGAGAACCACCGTGCTACTCCAGTCTGTGTCTTCGGTGATACCGATCTGAAATGGGCGCGGCAATGAGGCACGGTCTAATCGGAAGTCCACCGTGGCAACGGTTGTTGACTCTGGCGATAAATCGCTACGCTGGGCAAGCGGCCAACGCGTCACGCCAGTGGCCAGGGCAATCGCTTGGCTCAACGAGGTGACCGACTGTTGCAAGGCATAGGTATCAATGGGGGACTTTTCATCGTCGTCCGTCGTTAACCCCACGCGCCAATTTCCGGTTAGCGGAAGATAGCTCACGCGCGTGCGGCGAAACACCTCCGCCACCGTTTTATCAAACCAGTACCAGCGCACTTGCTTCACGGTGGCTCGCAACTCGAAGACCAAGGGCACGCCCCGCTCCAAAGCCATTTGTATCGCGGGGGTCGGCTGCCAATGGGTTTGTACCGTCGCATGGAGTGTGTCGGCATCCCAGACCAGACCGAAGACAGGCGACTTTACGGCAGTACTGCCCTCGCTAGTATCGGCTGCATGCGCAGTCAAATGGACCAAGGCGAAGGTGAGGGCCAAGACCCCCGTCAGCGTCCACGCCGACATAGCAGACAGGTTGAGAGAAGCACGCACGCTGGACAGCCACGCACCGTGTCGCAGCGGGTGCACAACACGCGGCGCGGTTTTCGGATCAGGACGCGGCGCGCTTATCCAAAACTGCATAGAAAAAACCATCGAATGCCATAAACGCATTCTCCCCTAAATCGGGCAACAGGTTTGGATTCCCTGAGACGTTGCCGGGCAGGATGTGCCCCGGTGCCACGAGGTCGCTGGCAGTCATTGCATCGGGCTGTGCGGTCAAAAAGGCGTCAATCTGCCACACCCCCTCCTCCTTAAAGCTTGAGCAGGTGCAGTAAACCAAGCGGCCACCCGGAGCCAATAAGGGCCACAGGGCCGACAGCAGCTGCTGTTGGTCTTGAGCCAGTTGCGCTACGTCCGCTGCGCGCCGCAACCATGGCACGTCGGGGTGACGACGCACAATACCCGACGCGGTGCAAGGTGCATCTAACAAAATGGCGTCAAAGGGCTTGCCTGCCCACCAGCCGGCGGTGTGCTTACCGTCCGCCACGACCACATCGGCAAAGGCGGCGAGGTTCAGTCGGGTCAGGGTGTCCGTTATGCGCACCGCCCGCTTGGGACTTAGTTCCAACGCGGTGACCCGTTGATCGGCCTTGATGCGTTGTCCCATCTCAAGCAAGTGCGCCGTCTTGCCCCCGGGTGCCGCACACGCATCTAGCAACGCCACGGGGGCGCTGGCAGCCACTTTCTCGCGCAGGAGAGGGCTCTGCCACACCAAGGCCGCAGCCAGTTGCGGAGATGCATCCTGCACCGACACATGACCCGCGCCAAAACCGGGTAACTGCGTAACTGGCAGTGGCTTGGCAAGCAGCAGACCGTGGGGCCCTACGGTCACACTCTGTACCGCCGTTTCGCTCAGCAACAGCGCTTGGTAGCTTTGGGCGCTGTGGTGCGCCGGATTAACGCGCAACACCATGGGCGCGGCCGTTTGGTTGCACTGCAGTGCCTCTTCCCAGTGGTCGGGGTATTGCGCCTGCAGCTTTTCAATCCACCAAGTGGGGTGATTAAAACGTACCTCTGGCTCATTGCACACCGCTTGGTCTAGTGCGTCATACTCACGGACAAGTCGGCGTAGGCACGCGTTAACAAAGGGTGCTTTGGCCTTGAGGCGGTGGTTTTGTTTGCACGCCTGCACCACCTGATCAACGACAGTGTGCGGGTCATAACGACGCGGCTCGCGCAGCAGCGCAACGCCGCAGACCAACCAGACCTTGAGCTCGGCATCTGGTTTTTTACTAGCCAAGCGCGGCACGACGGCGTGTGCCCATGCCCACTGACGCAAGACATGAAAGGCCAACGCCTGCACGCCCCCACGCAAGGCGCTCGGCGTTTTAGCCAATACCGCATCGGTGTTGCGCCCGTTGCCCACGGCCTGTATGGTCTGCGCGACCCATGGGAACTGTTCTGATAGTGGCGTTGGCGTCATGTCATTCTAAAAAAATACCCCAGCCACCGTGAAGCGACTGGGGTATGGATCACGCTAGGTGTGCGCGTACGGCACCCCTAACGTTGATCTGGCTTACTCCGCTACGTTGTCAGCCGCGGCCCCATCAGAGCCATCAGCAGCTTCCGCAGAAACGTCTGCATCGTCATCCCCATCTTGGGTATCCGACTCGGCAATCATGCGGCGCTCTTCAGCTTCGATCAGCTCTTTGGCTCTGCGTGCATCGTGGAACGCCAAACCGGTTCCCGCAGGAATCAGGCGGCCCACAATCACGTTTTCCTTCAGACCGCGGAGTTCGTCGCGCTTGCCCATGATGGCAGCCTCGGTCAACACACGCGTGGTCTCTTGGAAAGACGCGGCAGAAATGAAGCTGTCGGTCGACAAAGATGCTTTGGTAATACCCAACAAGATGTTGCTAAACGTTGCAGGAATCTTACCTTCGGCGCGCAAGGCGTCGTTGGTGTTGTAGATCTCTGAACGCTCCACCTGCTCGCCACCAATGTAGTTGGAGTCACCCGTATTCTCGACAACGACACGGCGTAACATCTGACGAACAATCACTTCAATGTGCTTGTCGTTGATCTTCACACCCTGCAGACGGTAAACGTCCTGCACTTCGTCGACGATGTAACGAGAGAGTTCTTCTATGCCCAAGAGGCGCAAGATGTCTTGTGGATCGGCTGGGCCGTCCACCACGGTTTCACCTTTGTTGACCACCTGGCCCTCGTGCACCACGATGTTCTTCTCTTTGGGCACCAAGTCTTCCCACACGTTGCCGTCTGGATCAGTGATCTGCAAGCGAATCTTGCCTTTGGTTTCTTTACCGAAGGAGACTGTACCGGTCAACTCGGCCAAGGTACCCTTGTCCTTAGGCGTACGCGCCTCGAACAACTCGGCAACCCGTGGCAAACCACCCGTGATGTCGCGGGTCTTCTGGCCCTCGACTGGCACGCGTGCCAAGACCTCACCAGAGCCAACTTCTTGGCCATCACGCACCTGAATCAAGGCGCCAATCTGAAAGCCAACCGCCACGGCGTGGTCTGTACCTGGAATCTTCACTTCTTCGCCATTGGCGTCGAGCAACTTCACCACGGGACGCACGGACTTGGTAGAGCCGCGACGCTTAGGGTCAATCACCACGAGTGAAGACAAACCGGTCACGTCGTCGACCTGCTTGGCAACCGTCAAGCCCTCTTCCACACCTTCGAATCGAGCGGTACCCGCAAATTCGGTAATGATGGGGCGGGTCAGCGGATCCCAATTCGCCAATACAGCACCAGACTTCACGACCTGGTCGGCTTTCACCGACAAGACCGCACCGTAAGGCACCTTGTGACGCTCGCGCTCACGGCCGTGTTCGTCGGTAATGACGATCTCGCCTGAGCGGGCAATCACAACCAGGTCACCTTTGGTGTTGGTCACATAACGCATGGTGCTGTTAAAGCCGATGGAACCACCGGACTTGGCATCCACGCTAGACGCAACGGCCGCACGTGACGCCGCACCACCAATGTGGAAGGTACGCATGGTCAACTGAGTCCCGGGCTCACCGATAGACTGAGCGGCAATCACACCAACGGCTTCACCGTTGTTGATCAAACCACCGCGTCCCAAGTCGCGACCGTAACACTTGGCACACAAGCCAAAGCGGGTAGCGCAGTTCAGCGCGGTACGCACCTTGACTTCGTCGACGCCAGCGGCCTCGAGTATGTCCAGTTGGTCTTCGTCCAACAGGTCGCCGGCTTTGGCCAGTACCATCTGGTTTTCTGGGTTAACCGCATCATCAACCAAGGTACGACCCAATACACGGTCACGCAATGATTCGATGACTTCACCACCCTCAACAATGGCGCGCATCGTTGAGCCGTCGTTGGTACCGCAGTCCAGCTCTGTAATCACCAAGTCTTGCGTCACGTCGACCAAACGACGTGTCAAGTAGCCAGAGTTCGCTGTCTTCAAGGCGGTATCGGCCAGACCTTTACGCGCACCGTGTGTCGAGATGAAGTACTGCAACACGTTCAGACCTTCACGGAAGTTCGCCGTGATAGGGGTCTCAATAATGGAGCCATCAGGCTTGGCCATCAAACCGCGCATACCTGCCAACTGACGAATCTGCGCAGCAGAGCCACGCGCGCCGGAATCAGCCATCATGTAAATGGAGTTGAATGACTCTTGGTCAACGGTATTGCCATCACGGTCAACCGTTTTCTCTTTTGCCAATTGGGCCATCATCACCTTAGACACTTCGTCACCGGCTTTGCCCCAAATATCAACCACCTTGTTGTAACGCTCGCCCGCTGTCACCAGACCGGAGGCGTACTGCTTACCGATCTCTTTCACCTCGGTCTCAGCGCGTTGAATAATGCCGGCCTTTTCTGGTGGCACCAACATGTCGTCAATCGCAATTGAGATACCCGCTTTCGTTGCCAAACGGAAGCCGTTTTGCAACAGCTTGTCTGCGAAAACAACGGTCTCTTTCAAACCGCACTTGCGGAATGAGGCGTTGATGAGGCGTGAAATTTCTTTCTTCTTCAGCGCGCGGTTTAGGTTCTCGAACGGCAAGCCTTTGGGCAAAATTTCCGACAATTGCGCACGGCCGACCGTGGTACTGGTCAGGGCGTAAGAAACGTCAAATTCGCCCGTCTCGGCATTTTTTGTGTACACCGGCAAACGAACTGAGATCTTCGCAGTCAATTCGACCTCACCTGCATCGAATGCGCGTGTGACTTCAGCAACATCGGTGAAGAACAAGCCTTCGCCTTTGCCATTGATACGCTCGCGGGTGGCGTGGTACAAGCCCAAAACCACGTCTTGCGATGGCACGATCGATGGTTCGCCGTTGGCTGGGAACAGCACGTTGTTGGACGCCAGCATCAAGGTGCGGGCTTCCATCTGCGCTTCCACAGACAAGGGGACGTGAACCGCCATTTGGTCGCCGTCAAAGTCGGCGTTAAACGCAGCACAGACCAAGGGGTGTAGCTGAATCGCCTTGCCTTCAATCAAGATGGGCTCAAACGCTTGGATACCCAAGCGGTGCAGCGTTGGCGCACGGTTCAAGAGCACGGGATGCTCTTTGATGACCTCTTCCAAAATGTCCCACACCACCGGCGTTCCGGCTTCCACTTCCTTCTTGGCAGCCTTGATGGTGGTCGCGATATTCATCGCTTCCAAGCGGCTGAAGATGAAGGGCTTGAATAGCTCCAACGCCATAGCCTTTGGCAAACCACACTGGTGCAGCTTGAGCGTTGGGCCCACGGTAATAACGGAACGACCAGAGTAGTCCACGCGCTTACCCAGCAAGTTCTGGCGGAAGCGACCGCTCTTACCTTTGATCATGTCAGCCAGTGACTTCAGGGCACGCTTATTGGCGCCCGTCATGGCCTTGCCGCGACGACCGTTATCCAGCAAGCTGTCAACAGACTCTTGCAGCATGCGCTTTTCGTTACGCGCAATGATTTCAGGTGCGTTCAACTCGAGCAAACGGCGCAAGCGGCTGTTGCGGTTAATCACGCGACGGTACAAGTCGTTCAGGTCAGAGGTCGCAAAACGACCGCCATCCAATGGCACCAACGGGCGCAAATCAGGTGGCAACACGGGCAACACGTCCAGAATCATCCACCCTGGCTTGATGCCTGACTTCTTGAACGCTTCCAACACCTTCAAACGCTTGGCGTTTTTCTTGATCTTGAGCTCTGAACCAGTCAGGTCGTTGCGCAGCTTCTCAATCTCGCTATCGAGTTCGATGCTTTCCAACAAGTCCTTGATGCCTTCAGCGCCCATTTTGGCGACGAACTCGTCGCCAAACTCCACGCGCTTGGCGTCAAAGTCGTCTTCGGTCATGATGCCGAACTTTTTCAGCGGGGTCATGCCGGGATCAACCACCACATACGCCTCAAAGTACAGCACGCGTTCGATGTCACGCAGGGTCATGTCTAAGACCATGCCCAAACGGCTGGGCAAAGACTTCAGAAACCAAATGTGGGCACACGGTGCAGACAAGTCAATGTGACCCATGCGCTCACGACGCACCTTTGTTTGGGTGACTTCAACGCCGCACTTCTCGCAAATAACGCCGCGGTGCTTTAGGCGCTTGTACTTACCGCACAGGCACTCGTAGTCTTTGATAGGGCCAAAAATCTTGGCGCAAAACAAACCGTCGCGCTCAGGCTTGAAAGTGCGGTAGTTGATGGTCTCAGGCTTTTTAACTTCGCCGAAAGACCATGAACGGATTTTTTCTGGCGACGCCAAACCAATTTTGATGGCGTCAAAGTGCTCGTCAGGTGTGAACTGCTTGAACAGGTCGAGTAACGATTTCATGTTTTCAATCCTTAAATGTCAGACTTGATGAATAAAAAGGGTAGGCGCGACGCGCCTACCAACTCTCAGATCATCAAGAGCGCTCCAACTCAATGTCGATACCCAATGAACGGATTTCTTTGACCAACACGTTGAACGACTCGGGCATGCCCGCCTCGATCGCGTGTTCGCCTTTGACAATGCTCTCGTAAACCTTGGTACGGCCCTGCACGTCGTCTGATTTGACGGTGAGCATTTCCTGCAAGGTGTAAGAGGCACCGTAGGCTTCCAAAGCCCACACTTCCATCTCACCGAAGCGCTGACCACCAAACTGGGCTTTACCGCCCAGTGGCTGTTGTGTGACCAAGCTGTACGGGCCCGTTGAGCGTGCGTGCATCTTGTCATCAACCAAGTGGTGCAACTTCAACACGTGCATGTAGCCGACGGTGGTCTTGCGCTCAAACGCATCACCAGTGCGGCCGTCATACAGCTGCGCTTGGGTGCGGGTTGGCGTCAAGCCCTTGGCTTGTGCGATCTCTTCAGGGTATGCCAATTGCAGCATGGCCTGAATCTCGACTTCTGACGCGCCGTCAAACACAGGCGTCGCGAACGGCACACCGAGTTGCAGGTTGTCTGCCATCGCCATCACGTCCTTGTCAGCCATCGCCTTGAGGTCGGTCTTGCGACCGGTCGCGTTGTAAACCTGATCCAAGAATCCACGCACCTCAGTGGCACGCGCACCATCTTGCAACATGTTGCCAATGCGCTGGCCTAGGCCCTTAGCGGCCCAACCCAAGTGCACTTCCAACACCTGGCCTACGTTCATACGCGACGGCACACCCAATGGGTTCAAGACAATGTCGCACGGCGTACCGTCGGCCATGTAAGGCATGTCCTCAACCGGCACGATCTTAGAGACCACACCTTTGTTACCGTGACGACCGGCCATCTTGTCACCTGGCTGCAAGCGACGCTTGACGGCAATGTAGACCTTGACCATCTTCAGCACACCGGCTTGCAACTCGTCGCCTTGCGTTAACTTCTTGCGCTTCTCTTCGAAGGCTAAGTCAAAGCTGTGACGGGTTTGTGTCAACGCGTTCTTGATGGACTCCAGCTGTGACGCCACATCGTCATCGGCGGGACGGATGTCAAACCAATGATGCTTGTCGAGCTCAGTCAGGTAGGCTTTCTCAATAGTCGAGCCTTTGGCGAGCTTCTGTGGACCGCCGTTGGCTGTCTTACCAATCAACATCTTCTCGATACGCGCAAAGGCATCACCTTCCACAATACGCAATTGATCGTTCAAATCCAAACGGAAGCGCTTGAGTTCGTCGTCAATAATTTGTTGCGCACGCTTGTCGCGGGTAATGCCTTCACGGGTGAACACCTGCACGTCAATGACCGTGCCTTGCGAGCCTTGGCTCACGCGCAGCGAGGTGTCCTTAACGTCAGAAGCCTTCTCACCAAAAATGGCGCGCAGCAGCTTCTCTTCAGGCGTCAAAGTGGTCTCGCCTTTGGGCGTGACCTTGCCCACCAAGGTATCGCCCGGCTGAACCTCTGCACCGACATAAATAATGCCGGAGTCGTCCAAACGGTTGAGCTGGGTTTCGGAGAGGTTCGGGATGTCACGTGTGATCTCTTCCGCACCCAACTTGGTGTCACGCGCCATCACCACCAACTCTTCGATGTGTATGGAGGTGAAGCGGTCTTCAGACACCACGCGCTCAGAGATGAGGATGGAGTCTTCGAAGTTGTAACCGTTCCAAGGCATGAACGCGACCAACATGTTTTGGCCCAACGCCAATTCGCCCAAATCGGTGGACGCACCATCGGCAATGACATCGCCTTTGGCAATCACATCACCGCACGCCACGATGGGACGCTGGTGAATGTTGGTGTTTTGGTTGGAACGCTGGTACTTGATCAGGCTGTAAATGTCCACACCGACTTCGCCGGCCGCTGCCTCCGCATCATTTACGCGGACCACTACACGGGTGGCGTCGACATAGTCAACCACACCACCCCGATTCGCCGTCACGACGGTACCGGAGTCCACCGCTGCCACACGCTCAATGCCCGTTCCGACCACGGCCTTTTCAGGACGTAAGACCGGTACGGCTTGACGCTGCATGTTCGCACCCATCAAGGCGCGGTTGGCATCGTCGTGCTCCAGGAACGGCACCAGTGAGGCGGCAACCGATACGATCTGCGCAGGCGACACATCCATGTACTCGATGCGCTCGGCACCGACCAAAACGGATTCGCCTTTTTCACGTGCAGAGATCAGGTCACCCTCGAGAACACCCTTGTCATTGAGTGGCGCGTTGGCCTGCGCAATGACGTACTTGCCCTCTTCGATGGCTGACAGATAGTCGATCTGATTCGTCACCAAGGCATCGGTTACCCGGCGGTAAGGCGTTTCAATGAAGCCGTACTCATTCAATCGGGCGTACAAAGCCAGAGAGTTAATCAAACCAATGTTTGGACCTTCGGGTGTCTCAATAGGACAGACACGACCGTAGTGGGTCACGTGCACGTCGCGGACCTCAAAGCCAGCACGCTCACGAGTCAAACCGCCTGGGCCCAAGGCAGAGACACGACGCTTGTGCGTGATCTCAGACAAGGGGTTGGTCTGGTCCATAAACTGCGACAACTGTGATGCGCCGAAGAACTCTTTCAGGGCCGCAGAAATGGGCTTGGAGTTAATCAGGTCATGCGGCATCAAGGGGTCTTGCTCGGCTTGACCCAGGCGCTCTTTCACAGCCTTTTCGATACGTGCCAAGCCGGTGCGGTATTGGTTCTCAGCCAGCTCGCCGACACAGCGAACACGGCGGTTACCCAAGTGGTCAATGTCGTCAACCTCACCACGACCGTTACGCAGGTCAACCAAGATCTTGGCGACCGCCAAAATGTCTTCGTTGCTCAACACCATCTCGCCAGTCAGCTCTTCACGACCAACGCGGGCGTTGAACTTCATGCGGCCAACCCGTGACAAGTCATAGGTGTCAGCGTTGTAGAACAGGCGCTGGAACAAGGCCTGCACGGAGTCTTCGGTTGGTGGCTCACCAGGGCGCATCATGCGGTAGATGGCGACGCGCGCTTGGAACTCGTCCGCGGTGTCATCAGTACGCAGGGTTTGCGAAATGTAGTTACCTTGGTCCAAGTCGTTGGTGTAGATGCACGACAGATCTTGAATGCCCGCGGCGCGCAAGGTCTTGAGCAAGGCCTCCGTCAACTCGTCGTTGGCCTTGGCGATGATTTCGCCTGTATCAGGCTCCACAACGTTGGTTGCGATCACGCGACCCAACAAGAACTCTTCAGGCACGCTAATGTGCGTGGTCGCAGACTGCGCCATGTCACGCGTATGGCGTGCCGTGATGCGCTTGTCCTTGGCCACCACGACCTTACCCGACTTGTCGGTGATGTCGAAACGTGCGACCTCGCCGCGCAAACGCTCGGCGACAAATTCCATTTGCGCACCGCTGTCCATCAGACGGAACTGATCGTTCACGTAGAAGTTCGCCAAAATCGCTTCTGGCGTTAGGCCAATCGCTTTGAGCAAAATCGTGACGGGCATCTTGCGACGACGGTCAACACGGAAGTACAAGAAATCTTTGGGGTCAAACTCAAAGTCCAACCATGAACCACGGTAGGGAATGATGCGTGCTGAGAACAGCAACTTGCCTGAGCTGTGGGTCTTGCCCTTGTCGTGCTCGAAGAACACGCCAGGTGAACGGTGCAACTGCGACACAATCACACGCTCGGTACCGTTGATGATGAATGAGCCTTTGTCTGTCATCAGGGGCACTTCGCCCATGTAGACTTCTTGCTCTTTCACTTCCTTGACCACCTTGGATTGGCTGGTGCTGGAATCACGGTCGTAAATAATCAGTTGCACGCGCGCACGCACAGCTGAGGAAAAGGTGAGGCCACGTGTCTGGCATTCGCGCACATCAAATGCGGGTTTGGCCAAGTTGTACTCGAGGTACTTCATCTCTACAAAACCATTGTGAGAGACGATTGGGAAAGCGGACAAGAACGCGGCTTGTAGGCCTTCGTTTGCACGTTTCTTGGGGGCGGCACCTGCTTGCAAAAACGCGGTGTACGCATCTTTTTGCATTTGTAGCAGGTAAGGAATTTCCAGCACGTTTTCACGGCTGCCAAAACTCTTTCGAATGCGTTTGCGTTCGGTATATGAATAGGCCATGGGTTCTCCGGGACAGTTCGACAGAACAATGGACACCTGCAACACGACAATGTGTTACGGGCGGACTCGGCGGTTGGCCACTACCAACCTTGGCTGACAACCACGCATTGCACGCGGTCCGTACCAAGCCGTCTTCTAACGTCGGGCTTTAGAAGACACTTAAAAGTAGACGCTTTAAGTCCACTTTTAGGTGCATTCCACTGACTGGAATAAAGTGCAAAAGGCTGGTGCGCGCACCAGCCTACGTAAGTAGCCATTCGCGGGTCTGGCAAGCCAAACCCGCGAATAACGTCATTACTTAAGCTCGGCCTTAGCGCCCGCCTCTTCCAGCTTTTTCATAGCTGCATCGGCTTCTTCTTTGTTCACGCCTTCTTTGACGGCCTTAGGTGCGCCATCAACCACGTCTTTCGCTTCTTTCAAGCCCAAGCCCGTGAGTTCACGGACGGCCTTGATAACAGAAACCTTGTTCGCGCCGGCTTCCAACAAGATGACATCAAAGTCAGTCTTCTCTTCAGCAGCAGCAGCGCCGCCAGCAGCGCCGCCGCCAGCAGGTGCAGCCATCGCTGCAGCGCTCACGCCAAATTTCTCTTCGATGGCTTTCACCAAATCGTTGAGATCCATAACCGTCATGCTATCCAATTCGGTCAAAAATGCGTCTTTATCAAATGCCATTTTCAATTTTTCCTAAAACGTTACGACAAGAATGTCACTTCATAAGCCGGAGGCTTACGCAGCAGCGGTCTCGCCTTTTTTCTCTGCCAATGCAGCCAGTACGCGAGCGGTACGGCTGACGGGGGATTGCATCAAGCCCAACAACTGTGCCAACAAAACCTCTTTAGAGGGAATGCTTGCCAATTGCTTAACGCCGTCGACATCTAATGACTTACCAGCATAAACACCTGAGCGGAGAACCAACTTGTCGTTGATTTTCGAGAACTCGGCCATCACCTTAGCGGCGGCCACGGCGTCTTCTGAGAAGCCATAGATCAGCGGACCGGTCATTTGGTCGCCAGCAACTTCGAATGCGCTCCCTGCAACAGCACGACGAGCCAACGTGTTTTTCAACACGCTAATCGTCACGCCAGCTGCACGGGCTTTTACACGCAAATCCGTCATTGCTGCCACCGTAATGCCGCGGTATTCCGCCAACACAAGCGTTTGAGCTTTAGCTGCGAGTGCTGTCACGTCTTCAATGACGGCTTGTTTCTCACTGCGGTTTAGACTCAAGGTCAACTCCTTCAAAATGCAAGCGGCGGTTCAACCCACCCCTTGCGCCTCATTGCAGCGATCATCTGTTTCAGGAACCGCCCTTGCGAGCGGCTGTCCATCTGCAGCGGGACCGCCATCTGCGTTGGCAATCAATTAAGCGTTGTTTGACGAATCAAACGCGGCGCCAACGGTCTTGGATGGCCCCCAGGGGTAAATGAATACGCCCCAAGACCCACCACATGAAAAGCACCGAGGTGCCTTTCAATTCTTTATCGCGATTCCTATTAGGCTGCGATGGACTGGGTGTCAACGCGAACGCCAACGCCCAAGGTAGATGACACGGCGACCTTGCGCAGGTACAGACCCTTGCTGGTTGCTGGCTTAGATTTCACCAAAGCGTCGACCAATGCAGCCAAGTTGTTCTTGAGTGCATCTGCTTCGAATGAGCGGCGGCCAATGGTTGAGTGAACAATACCGGCCTTGTCAACGCGGAACTGAACTTGACCGGCTTTGGCGTTTTTAACCGCCGTGGCCACGTCAGCCGTCACGGTGCCAACCTTGGGGTTAGGCATCAACCCACGTGGGCCCAACACTTGACCCAAGGTACCCACCACGCGCATAGCATCTGGTGAGGCGATGACAACGTCAAAGTTAATTTTGCCCGCTTTGACTTCAGCAGCCAAATCGTCCATGCCGACAATATCTGCACCGGCGGCCTTGGCTTCTTCCGCCTTGGCTCCCTGAGCGAACACCGCAACACGGGTGGTCTTACCGGTACCGTGTGGCAACACAACGGCCCCACGAACCACTTGGTCAGACTTCTTCGCGTCAACGCCCAACTGGACAGCAACATCGATAGACTCGTCAAACTTAGCGGTTGCGAACTCTTTCACCAACGCCAAGGCATCAACGATGGGGTACAGCTTGTTGCTGTCCACTTTGCCTTCTTGGGCTTTTTGTTTTTTAGTCAACTTAGCCATGTTATGCGCCTTCCACGGTAACGCCCATAGAGCGTGCGGTACCTGCAATGATTGAAACGGCGGCGTCAAGGCTCGCTGCGTTCAAATCCTTCATTTTGGTGTTGGCGATTTCTTCCAACTGAGCACGTGTGATCTTGCCGACCTTGGTCTTGTTGGGAACCGATGAGCCTTTGGTCAACTTCAACGCCTTCATGATCAATACGGCCGCAGGCGGCGTCTTGATGACAAATGTGAAACTCTTATCTGCAAACGCAGTAATCACGACTGGCAATGGCAACCCGGGTTCAACACCTTGAGTCTGGGCGTTAAACGCCTTACAGAACTCCATGATGTTCAAACCGCGTTGACCCAATGCGGGGCCGATTGGTGGGCTTGGGTTAGCCTTACCAGCTGGCACTTGCAGCTTGATAAAGCCGACGATTTTCTTCGCCATACTTTCACTCCTTCGAGTTCAAACGATGGTGTCTAGCACCATCTCCTCGTCAACTAAGACCCTGATTTTTCATTTGACGCGGGTCAGAAACGTCAAAACCGCGCACGCCTATCGGCTTGCGCGGCAAAAACTAATTAGCCTTTTTCGACCTGGCTAAATTCCAATTCGACGGGTGTTGATCGACCAAAAATGGTGACCGCAACACGCATCTTGCTTTTCTCGTAGTTCACTTCTTCAACGGTGCCGTTGAAATCAGCAAATGGACCTTCCTTGACACGCACGTACTCACCGGTCACAAACTCGACCTTATGGCGCGGCTTGTCTGTCCCCTCTTGCATCTGGCCCATGATTTTCTGGACATCCGCTTCAGAAATCGGTGCAGGCCGGTTTTTGGCGCCACCCACAAAGCCAGTGACTTTGTTGGTGTTTTTGACCAGGTGCCACGTCTCGTCGTCCATGGTCATTTCGACCAGCACGTAGCCGGGGAAAAACTTGCGCTCTGTCGTGCGACGTTGGCCGTTTTTCAGCTCAACCACCTCTTCAGTGGGTACCAAGGTGCGGCCAAATTTGGCTTCCATGCCCGCGTTACCGACACGCTCCATGATGTTGCGCTCTACGGCCTTTTCCATACCAGAATAGGCGTGCACAACATACCAACGCATGCCATCAGCAGGCGTTAAAGACTGAACGGTTTCGGATGCTTCTGTCATTAATTTCTCCAACCCAAAATCAAGTCGTACAAGAACCACTCTAGGGTTTTATCCGTCAACCACAAAAACAAGGCCATCACGAATACGAAGGCAAAGACGTACAGTGTCATTTGCATGGACTCGCGGCGTGTCGGCCACACCACCTTTTCCACTTCACGCTTCGCATCACGTACAAAGGCCAAGAAGTTGCGCCCGGTGTACGAAGACAAAAACACAACGACTCCCAACACCACGCCAGCGAGCAAACTGCTCCACTGCACCGTAGAACCCCGGGCCGACAGCATGAAGTACGCGACAAAGCCAGCCAATGCCAAGCCGACAGCCGCCACTAGCTTGGCGGTGTTAGCGGCAGCGCCTACCGTTTCGATGTCAGATGTAGCCATAAATAAACGATCTCAATACCAATTTCTGATCGCCCGCCATAAGACGGGCAAGCCCACCAGAGGTCTTTCGACTTCGGCGGGCTTTAAAAACCACTTTCTTTGGGACCCAACACATCGTGTCTAAACGATATGCCAAACCTCAAAAATCGTGGCAGGGGCAGAGGGAATCGAACCCCCAACCTTCGGTTTTGGAGACCGACGCTCTGCCAATTGAGCTATGCCCCTACGTAACAATAAACAGTGATTAAGCCGTGATCTTAGCGACCACACCCGCACCCACTGTACGACCACCTTCGCGAATAGCGAAGCGCAAGCCTTCTTCCATCGCGATTGGCGCAATCAAGGTCACCTCGATAGACACGTTGT
>Ga0209405_1000326_pt1 | contig 40587 bp, 38 predicted proteins | sample COGITO_mtgs_1105_6_FD_184803 | JGI IMG/M metagenome (GOLD analysis project Ga0209405, IMG submission 184803) | Pelagic marine microbial communities from North Sea - COGITO_mtgs_110516 (SPAdes) (version 2) | ecosystem: Environmental > Aquatic > Marine > Epipelagic ...
TTTTTGGGCAATTTCTAAATATATTTTTTTTTGGATTGCAGTGACGCGAGTTCCAATAGTGATGGTTTTAAACTTATTTTGTTCTAAATTCATAATTTATATATTAAGTTAACGCCTTGTTAACAGGAGGTTAACAAGGCGTTAACGGTGTTTTATATATTTTTAATATTGATTTCAATCCTTTTTTATTATTCCTGTTTTCAAATTTATATGGATTGAATTGTTTAGAAAAGGGTTTCGCACATTTTATCTACAATAATTGGCGAAAATCGCAATTAATTATTTTTTAAAAGAAAAATCAACTAAATAAAGTTAATAGTAAGTAATCGTGATTACACTTTCAATTTATTGTATTATTGTTTATATTTAAAAATATGTATTTTAATAAATTAGCCAAAGATTCTAATAACGGATTGAAACGAAAAATTTCTTCACGCAGGGAAAAAATACTCATTTCCGTTGAAATATTTGAGAATTTATCTAAAAAATATTTTAATAATGTTTCCCTAAATTCAAAACTTACCATTAAATACGAAGAAGAAGATAAAGATAATTTAATATTTGTTTTAAGATATCATTATCAATACTGGATTGAAATAAACAAAGATTTGATACAAATATTTTCTTCATTTCCTAAAGTATTTGAGATCATTAAAGAGGTAAATAAATCAAACCACCTGCACACTCCCAAAACATTTAAAAAAGGAGAAAAAATGTATTTTAATTCAAATGTATATTCTTCTTGTAATTGGTTAAAAGGGATACCTCTTTGGAACACTAAAAATGAAGAATTAAATAAAGGTTTATTTCCTAGTTGTCAAATAAATTACGATTACATTAGAGTTATTAGTTAAGCCGTTGCTTGGGAAGAACATCCACATATAATATATTATGAAGAATTAAATAAAGGAACTGTTGGTATTTGTAATATTGATAATAATGAATTTGACCCAAACAACCTTTCAATAGTTGAAGGTTGTTTAGAAACTGATGAAGTAGAGTGGGTGTATATAAACAAGATCTATTACATGGGCAAACCCCTTAAATTTGAACCCCTAGAACACGATCTCAAAAATAAATCTGAAAAATTCAAATTGATAAACTAAACCCAGTTTAATTAAAAAGTAAAAAAAAGCGTATTTAGATTTAAATCATTTGTACATAATGAAAACAGTATCAGAGCTTTTAGATGATCTAGTTTCTGAATTACCCTCAGTGGATTCAAAACTATGCATGGACAATAGATTTCCTTATATTTTCACAAAATCTTTCTATTTTTTACAAGATGGACCTGAAATATACAAACAAAAAGATGCTTTTAGTCTTCCTGATAATTCATTTTCTAATCAAGATATAGAAAAAATAAAAAGCGGGTGTCAGCAACTTTTGGAAGGAAAAGGATTTAGAAAAGACCATCCAATAATTGATTTAGGCATTAAACCTTGCCATAAGTTATTCGAATTATTTCATTATGAATTTGTTAAACAGACAGCTATTAAAACGAAAACAGGACAATTTTTAGATAAAATGACTTTTCAACATGTGATAGATAAAAGTATCGTTATCTATTATAATTTAGTCTGAAACTCTTAATTAATCTGTTTAATAATATAATTAAAGTTTCCAAAATCAAATGTATCTCCTTCAACTTTAAATCTCAATAATTTTCCTAAAGTAGAATCAAATAATGTTAATGAATATCCTTCCTCAAATCTAACATCATCATCTCTGTAATCTGTTAGTATCTTTTTTTGAGTGATTTCCCCATTACTTGACTCAAATAAGATTTTAGAATTTAAATCAGCTACTTTTATGCCATCATCCGTTGAGTTACACCAGTCTATAAAACTATCAAATACTCCAAAAAAGAATAGCTTTCCATTTTCCCAGTGTCCAATTTTGTAAGGAATACCGCCTTGTGGATGGTGTATAATAATTCCGTTATACTCGAAATTAAGGCCTAAAAACTTATAAGTACCCCTGTTTATCCATTCTAAAACAGGAAATATATCTGTCATTCCTCTGTTCCATCTGTTATAGGTGTATGCTGCAACATTTTTAACAGAAAACAGCTTATTTGACTCTAGAAAAGACCTTAATTCTGAATGGGAGTAAATTTGGCCTTTAGTAAAGCTAGCATTTAAATCATTTAACATCTCATTTTTAGTGTCAATCATATTTTTATATTAAAATTAGTTTAGTACAGTACTGCAATTTCTATTGTTTCTGAATCCAAAATACCCATTGTGCTGAATCTTGAGAATCTTATCAGTTAGAAAGTTATTTTCTCATTAATTACTTGAGAAAATATATTTAACATTCAATAATGAAATATCTAAATGAATCTAGATTTTGTTCATCATCAACTATCCAATCTATTTTTTCTGTTTTTATATCACACAAATCCATTTGTTCGCTTCTAGAAAATAAATTTTAATAATTTTTTTTAATAAATCTGAATCAAAACTCATATTTGTTAATTTTTAAGCTAATAATTTGAGTACTTTGGTTTTAAATTGATAAATTGTTAAAAAACTTGGTGTAAAACATTTAATATCAATTATATCTTCATCTTTAAATAGTTTAGTATTGCCCCCCAATTTCTGAAGTTTTCTGATCCAAAATTCAACCACTCCCCTTTAAACTCAGAAGCTCCGTTAAATCTTCTGTCATCAATTAAATAATCTCCGATCAACAAGTGTTTGTGATGAGATAAAATTAATCTTTTTCTAACTAATTTTTCATTAAAGTATTTAGCAACCCACAATCTTTTATGCATCCATGCCTCTGGATTATCCCAAGGGGCTGTTGACAAAAAATAAACATCAAAGTCTTTGTGGTTTAAAAGCATATTCACCGATACTATAGCATCGGCAATAGGTTCTAAATTTTCATAAACTCCTGGCAATTTATCAGGCCTACCGATATAGGGCGTAATGGTAGATAATGGATGGTTTTTTCTGCCTTTTTCAAAATCAGCAACAACTCCATCTAGGTCAATGTATATAATCTTCATAAAATAAAAATTTATATTGTATTTTACAATTTATTAAAAATATTCAATAAATTTAGCTTCTAATATACAGATTATCATATAATAACCTTTATAATTTTTAAATGAAATTTTCAAAAATCGTAATTCTATTATTTTTATTATTATCAAACTTCTCATGGGCTAACTCAGAAACTGATTCCTTAAAAATTAAAAGACTTAAAAACCATGTCTCATCTTTAGATTACATCACCAGACAAATTGATAATAGTAAGTATTACTTAAATTTAAATAAATCTTATTGTGATTCAATTTTATCAATTGACCCTTCAAATAAATTTGCACTTGATTTTAAAGAAAAAATTAATTTAACATTAGCAACCTGCGATCAAAATATAAATCATAAAATAGAATTATTTCCTTTTTTTAATGGCTTTCCACATTATATGGGTTTTGCCGATGACCCAATAGAATATGCTTACGACAATAGCCTTGAAAAACTACTAAGCTCTAAATACCCAAAAGTTGAAAATGGTCCCATTTCAAGTACTAATATTTCATCTATTGTAGTAAGAAACTCATGTGATGATGAAATGTTTGAAATTGTAAACCAGATTTTACTAAAAAACACCAATCACTATATATTACCAAAACATGAATTAGAAGATATTTTAGGAAAGAGTGCTGCCACAAGTCTAATTAACGGAAATGTAGACTTAGAAGCTGTTTCATTACTCTGTGAGAAATTAAACTTAGATAGACTGGGTATTTTTAATGTAAATGATCTAGATGTGATTAATAACTCAATATGGTTAGTCCAATCAGAATTTTATACATTTCATAAAGAATATGGATTTTCAGAGCCAATATTTACTAGAGGATTTAATATAGACAAACGTTCTTTTAGTATTATTTATATACTATTGCTGCTTATTAAATCTATTCTATTAATAGCTTTCATCTCTTTTTTAAATCAAAAATTAAAAAGAATATTTAACAGTAGTGACAGCATAATTAAAGATTTATGGAATTTATTTATCGATAAGATAAAATTTGTAGGAATAAGTTTTATTGTTCCCTTAATCTTTTCATTTATTTTAATTTATTCTATTTCCTATTTGATGCCCAGTGCAGAAGAACATTTTGAAGAATTTTCTGCAAAATTCTGGTTGTTCTCAATCACCATAGGGATGAGTATTATTCCAACTATAGTGAATCTTTACTTTGTGAATAGAATGGATTTAGATGGTTTCCACACTGTAAAAGGATACCGTTATTTTGCTAATACTTCATTATATGCTACTTACTTCCCGTTATTTGTTTTTTATATTATCCAATTTGAAACATACCCAATAACCGAACATTTTCTTTTAATTGGAATTACTTTATTAATTGGAGATTTATTAGCAAGATCTTATTTTCAATTTTCTTCCGTTACAAACAATAGTGCTTTAAAAAAACAAGGAGTGTATGGCATTATACTAGGAATTGTGGCCCTGATGGAATTTAACTCAATAATATTAACGGAGCTTACAATAGCAAATTTAGGTTTAAGTATTGTTGTGATTCTTCCACTCTCAATAGCTCATTACGCAATCGGTTATTACTTAAACAAAACCCATGAATATAACCTAAATCAATCTAGTAATAAAACACTGCTTTCCAATGTTCCATATATTAAAGAATTATTGAATCCAAAAGACGCTATTTTCAATAAAATTGCAAATACTATATCCGATACTGAATTAAATATAATGATCGTATCAGGGCCTGCTGGAATAGGGAAAACAAGAGGTTTGTTAGAAACAAAAGAATTATTTGAACTTAGTGGATGGGATTGGTATTATGGTGACTGTGATGAGCTACAAGGAGAAAGTGCCATTTCTTATGAGCCTTTCTTGGAAGGATTTAAGGAATTACTTAAAATTGAAGAGTTCACTAATCGGGGTGAAAAAATGGAGAAATCTATGGGAAAGGCTGTAAACATTGGAGCTGCTATAATGGATATCGATGCCTCATTTATTGGAGACTATGAAAGAAATACAGAAAGATCAATTTCAGAAATGTGTATTGAAATAATTGATAAATTAGAAAGCCGAAAAAATAAAACAATTTTTGTTATGGAAGATCTTCATTGGATCGATCCCGAAAGTTATGTATTCCTTAATAAGTTTATTGAAATGATTAATAGAAATAAATTTCTCAGAGGAAACATGTGTATAGTCTTATCGATTAGAGAAGAAAGCTTATTTGATTATCGAGGGCCTTCTTTAAGTCAATTAATAGCAAAAACAAATGACCTAAATAAAAACTCTTCTTTTAAATTTAAAGTTGAAGAACTTTTAAATTTTAGTAACTTTAATACTGTAGACTTTGTAAAACATTTGAGCCAACAAGACAATCAATTTAAGATCCAAAATAACTCTTTAGCTGAAATTAATTCACTTTTAAATAATTCAATAAAAGAAAAAAATATGCTAGGGCAAATTACCCCGCTATATATTTTTAAAACTCTTGAAAAATGGATAAGTGATGGTCTCTTAAAATACAGTCCAAGCGGGTATCTATTGACATCTAATATAGATAGTGATAGTTTACCAAATGATATGGAAGTAGATAGCTTCTATCATACTATTATTGATCAGTATGACGAAAAGTGGCAACGCCTTTTAGAAAGTGCTTCAACAATTGGAAATAAATTTAACGCAGATATATTAACACAAGTTTGGGGATATGAGCTACTAGATGTTTTAGGGTTCTTAGAAAAGGTCGTTGAAGACAATCTGTTAATTGATATCTCAGAAGAAGATAACATTTATGAATTTAAAGATAAACGAATTATTAGTTCTATAAAATCCTATTTTAATAAAGATGATAATAGTGGTGACAAGCAAATCATAAAAGAATACAATAAACGATACTTACATTTACAGAATACTATTATAGAAAACCCACATAACCATAGCGTTGAGGAAATTTTATCAATCATTAGAAGACTTTCATCATTATTAATAAATGAGACCTATTTAAAAATTGCTGAAAAATTAATTTTAGAGGTAGTGGTTAGGTTAGTAAAGCAAGGTGAAGAGGATAAATTATTAGGATTTAATGCTTTTTTAATAAGTACAAATAAATTAGATCATGTTACTGAACTCATTTCCTACCTTATTCAAATAAATAGTTTCTCATCTATACATATTTCAAAATTAAACGAAATTAGAGACGAAGTCTCTGTTATAGAATCAAAAACGAATTCCATTGCATTAGATTTAAAGTTATTCATCTTATTTATTTTGAAAAATAAACACCAAATAAAATCAAAAGAGTTTGTTAGTCTTCCAGAACTAGAATATATAAAAGATAAAATATTTAATGAATTTAAAGGAAACCTTCAATTTCAATTTGCAATTGAATACATGCTATATAGTTATAAATCGGCTAAAGAATCCATTCAAATTTTAAAAGATTTTTATACAAATGTTGAACAAAAAACTGAAGAACATAATCAACTAATTGAATTACAAGAATTGAAATTTATGGGGTTAGACAGTCCTATTAAAAAGGAAGAAATTGATGAAAGATCATTCAAATTAATTGAGAAAATTAAGGACATAAAAAGTTCCTCTATTAAGTTCAAAATTTTAAAATTTAGATTGGAATTTTTGGCAAGTATTTTAGAAAATGATGAGAAGGCAATTATAGAGTTTAGGGAATACAATCACCTTCTAATATCAAGTGAAGGAGTCAACAAGTTATGGGTGGGCTTTGTAATAAATTTCCTAGGAAGTTGGAGTGCTAGTACCTATATCATAAAACATCCAGATGAAGCCCAAGAGAAATTTTTAAAATGTGAAAATTATTTTAAAAAAATAATTGATTTTAGAATTTTAAGTAATGATTTGATTTATTTTACAGATGCTAAAAAAGAAGTATTAGGGAATACAAAAAAATATAAAGAACTTAAAAAAGTTAGTTTAGACTATTTGAAGATAGTCAAAGAATCTATTGGAGTAAGAAATATAGATTATGCATATGCTTGTACTGACTTAGGCAAAGTATATGAAAATTTAAAGGAAGGAGAAATGTCTGTAAAGTACCGATTGATGGGTATTGACGCACTTCATGAATTAGAGCAAACTGACAGCATTAAGAAGGCCTTAGCAACAGCATATGGAAACCTTTCTCATATATATAGAAATCATTTAAACGATTCTAAAAAAGCTATTATTTGTGCACAGAAATCTTTAGAATTCAAGGAGAGTTTTGAAAAAAATAAATCTTACGGTATTTCTCTATACAACTTGGGAAGGGCTTATGCCATGAATAACGAATTTCAAAAATCTGCAGATTTTATTAAACAAGCTTTACAGTACTTTAAAGAAAGTTCTAATAAAGAAATATATCAAAAATGTGTTCTTGAAATAAACTTAGGAATTATTCTCAGTGAGTTTGATAAAGAAACAGCACGAAATCTATTGAAAAAATCAATAGAGAAAATTGAATCAGAAGACATAAGCATATACATAAGCACGGAATTAAATAAAAGAATTAAAATTGCAAAAAACATACTAAAATTAAACGATGAAAATTTATAAAGAGTTATTGAGTAAGTGCACTAAATACCTAAGCATTGTTATTGTTGTTTTGTGTACATGTAACATGCAAAGTCAAACAATTGTTAATACCGAAAACTTAATGAAATCTGTGGATTCCACATTAAGTGTAGGGTTTGGTTTAAATGGAGATTTTAAATTTGGAAACTTAGAATTATATCAATTTAACATTACCAATCAAATTGGTAAAAAGTTTGATAAACATCTAATCAGGCTTTTATTTAATTATGAATATATTTCAGAGAACAATGAGGTATTAGCTGCTGATTATACCGCGCAATTAAGATACAATTACACGCTAGGAAACCACTCTGTGTTTACATTTTTGCAAAGCCAAAAATCTAAGGCCTTGAGTTTAAATTACAGACACTTAATTGGGGGTGGGTATCGTCATAGCATCTATAAAAAAGATGAAAATTATTTTGATTTTTCTTTAGGGGCTTTTTACGAAGATGAGTTGTATTTAAAAAACACTACTGAACAGGTTAACGTCTCAAACTACAGACTTAGTTTAAGTTCATTCCTAAAGGTTAAGCTATCACAAAAATCTTTTATTAACACCAGTGTTTACTACCAAATTAATTTTGAAAACATTAAAGACACCCGTCTTTTTATTGAACCACGCTGGTATTATAATTTTGACAAAATAGCTGTTTACATAACCACACAAATAAGGTATCATACCACCCCTTATATTGATATTAAAAAGACAGATTCAGAACTTTTAATAGGATTAGAATTTAATTTATAAAAATAGGTTTATGGACATTTCACTAGCTATGAAGAATCAAATTTTATTTGATGATATTGATTTACTACACTTTACTCAAAATAAACTAAAACAATGGCTAGTGTCTAACTTTGTAAATATACTATGTGATCATAAAATTTATATAGAAACGGTTTCAATAACTCCCCTTGATAATATAGACTCCAATCTTTTGTACACACTAGAGGCTAGTAATGAAAATAAGACCTATTTAATGGAATTTGGTGAATTAAAAGCCAGTGATGTACCAAGGCTAAAAAAAGGGAAGCTAGAGCGCTTATTTATTGTAAATATGAATGATGACTTTGATTATGTATCCCTCCTAAAAAGAGCAAACGCAATGAGATATAATGTGTCTGTCATAAATAATACTCAAACGCTGCTATTATTTTAATAAAGCTACTGTATGCATAATTATGAAATACAAAAACTATTTACTAAATTTATAGAAATATCATTCCACTTTAGTATGAAGACTTACATTTAGAATAATAAGATGTATTGATATTTAAAATGTTATAATTAATAATTAATTTAAAAAAAATGTTAACAAAAATATTTTTCGGAGTAATTGATAAGAATGAATTATTAAAATCTAAAAATTATGAAAGAGGGTTCTGGGATTTTGAGGAAGTCTATGTTAAACTAAATGAACCTATTAATTGGGAACACGGAGTTTTTCAATATTTTTCAAATAATCATGATGAATTTTGGTCGACTGTAACTGGAAATTTCAAAAAAACTAAACAAGAAAATTTTAATGAAATTAAAAATGAATTAATAAAAATTCATCCCGACTTTAATACAATGTCTGATTTGATAGAGTTAATTACTCTAAGTGGAGGAGATTTATTTGACGTAAAAGATGAATTTGATCAAGTAGGAAATACGTTAATTGAAGAGGAAAAAGGTATTGGATTTCAATTTATTAATCTTGAAAATTATGGTAAAACTAACTTAGAAAGAGATAATTCTATTTGGATTTTTGAAGTTTTAAAATATGATGAGGTAATTCATAATATTGAAAACGATAATTTAGATTTAATTTATGAATCTTCTGATGATTTAAAATTAGTTGAAAGATTTTCATTTTCAGTTCTATTAACAAAATAATTCAGAATAATAACCCCAACCAAGTAGATGGAAACAAAGGGTTATGGTATTTCGTTGATTATCAAAACCAATCTGATAAGAAGATATACTTTGTTGATTATCCCAACCAAAGTGATTTGAAGATATTCTTTGTGAAGTATAAAAATCAATCAGGTTGGAGAGATAAATCCAAACAACATCTGATGTATTGATTAAACTTCAAATTTTCATTATTTCATATATTAATTATTCACTATTTAAAACACCTGCCACATTTTTAATAGCATCAATAAAAACTTCAGCTGATACCCGGTGACCACCATTATAGTCTGTGTAGGTAAACTCTCCTATGCCAAAATGACTAAAGTAAGATTGTACATGAGCCCCATTAATTACTTCATCGGTTTTTCCTAGAAACACACTATGGCTAGTCTCTTTTAATGTAATGTCATCTACAATTGGGTCAAAAGATCTTCCAATAACAGCGGGATTAAATAATATAGTTGGAATCTCTAGGCTAGCTCCAATGAGATATGCAAAATACCCACCCATTGAAGAGCCTACAATATAGTCTGGTTTGTGTTTTTTAATTTGAGTAAGAATATTAGTAAAAGAATTGGTATTGTGATAATTTATTGAGGGTGTGTATACATGACTAAAATTTTCATTTAACCAAATAATCTTTAAACTAGAGGAGTCAATAGAAGACTCCAAACCATGTAAATATGCTATTTTCATTTATGTGATTAACGAGTAATAACGCTCCTACCCTGGAGCTTTTTTTAAGTTGAAAAATGATAGGGTATTATTTTGAGTAAATTATAACTTCTGAAGATTTACAATCACTGTCTAAATAGCTCGTAATTTCTAGCTTACTCCCTTTGTAATACAAAGAATCAATAAATTCCCATTCGGAATCTGGACCTTCTATATACCCATCTAAAACAGAAAAATCAGCTACTTGTGGAACCTCATTAGATTTAACTTCGTATGCGCATATACCCCCTTTTAATTCATCTACTGAAAATAAAATATGTTCAAATTCTTCACTAGGAATTATAACATATCCCTCACCTGTTTCTGAAGTACCAAATTCTTCATGATGAATAACATTTGACAATTCAAACCTATTCACTTCAGTGTATTGGTCATCCTTAACTACAAATATTGTTTTATCTAAATACCAAAAGGGTTTAGATAGATGTAAAATATCCCAATTACCATCTGAAACAATAGTATCTTCTATATCAAACTTGATTTCTGAAAACTCTTCGACACCAAATTCAATTTTTAAATTGTTAATTTGTTCAACTTGATCTAAAGTTATCGATTTTGCTTTGGCGTCCAAAGTCCAGCCGTAAAGTTCTATTGTGTAGTTTTTCATGAATATTATTTTACTATGTAGAGAAGTAATTGATTTTTATTAAATTCACATAAATATATAAAATTATGAGTAAAGAAGATTTAATAGCAGCAATAGAATCTAGATTAGATACTATAGAAGGGTTGTTAGATGAACTTGAAGACAATCAGGTTCAAGTAGAACCCTTTAGGGATTCTCTGGGTAAGCTATGGAATGAATGGGAAAAATTATCTGATTAGAAATTAAAAAAAAATTATAATTTTTCAAAAGGAATTGTTATTTGAAGGCAATTAAACAAGGCAGCGTTTTCCTCAGAGGGCTGAACCTTTAGTGAAGTACTTTTAATGACCTCAATTGCAAAAAAATCTTCATAAAACTCAGCAGTTGATATATTTTTTTTTATTAATTTTTTTAAACTTTTTAAGGTAATATCAGCCTTTTCGCAATCAAATACATAAGATGACCAGTATTTTGTTTTATTTGTTTTAATATAATTTATTTTATTTTCAATTAATAAATTTGAAATTTTTAAATAGTATTTGTCAATGTTATCGTTATTGATTTTAACTACTATTGGGAGTAAATTATTTGAAGACATAATTGTTTTGGTTTCCTGAAATGCATCAACCAAGTTTTGTTCAAGTTTAAATAACTTATCCTGCCATTTTTCATTATAGAAATCGTCTTCAAGCGCTTTTTCTTGATTGTATATTTCATCTAAATCTTCCATATTATGGTAATTAGTACCTGCATAAATAAATGCGCCACTTGGGTCATAGGTTTCATCTTCATAGGTCCCTTTTATAATAATCTTGTTGTCTATCTCCAACAATATATTGTGTAAGGTTTTTAGGAATGGAATTGGCACTGAATTTGCAGACCTAATTACTATATTACAATTCTTTGGAAGGTCATCATGAACATAATCTACATATAACCACTTTGAACCTATTAATTCATTCCAAGTATCGGGTGTTGGGAAATCCACTTCTTTATCCCAATTTTCTTTAGATGTTTCATCTGAAAAAGAATACTCTGTTCCATTTATATAATTAATTACATCAAGGGCATCTGCTTCATTGTTGCCTTGTCTGTATCTAAATAGCTCTTGTAACTTATACGAAACTTCTTTTTTATTACTAATGATTTTAATAAACGTTCTCATTTCATTTGCCATAATATCTGATTTTGTTTTTTAACTAAAATATATTTAATGGTATGAATGATAACCACTTGGATGTATGCTACTATAATATTTTTTGGTTGCTGACAAATACAAGGTTTTATCGTCAGCATATTTCACAGCTTCTTCTACTTCACAGTTTGCATAAAATTGTTTGGCTTTTAAAATATTCGATTTAAATATCCCAAAAGGAGTTCGTGCAATTTTTAAGGTTTTTAATGCATTATTTTTAACAAACGGCAATTCAGTAAATGGGTTATCTGAAATATCTAAATGCTGTAATTTAGGGAGCGAGAAAAGGCTCTCAGAAAGTTCTGATAGCTTATTGCCCCTGAAATCAATTTCTTGTAAAGAGGCCGGAAAATCAACATCAATATTGATTAATTTATTGTAAACAGTAAGTTTTTTTAAAGAAGTAAGATTAGAAAAAGATGTGGGTAATTTTTTAATACTGGTGTCGTTTAAAAGTAATTCTTCTAGTTGACCTAATTTACCAAAATCTTTTGGAAGGCTTGTAATATGTACAGCTCCAAAATTTATTTTTTTTAAATTAATCAATAAACAAAATGATTTATTTAACTTGAGTTTCCCTCCTAATTTTGAAATATCTTGGAGTGATTTAGATTCAAAAAAATCATCGCACATAACATCACAAGGAACACCCGTTAGGTCTAAATCAAGGAGAGAGGTGTAATTTTTTAAACTAAAATTTGTGAAATTATTTTTTAGCCAATCAAGTTCAGTGTAGGTTAAGACATCTTCTAGCTTCACATCATCCCAATAGGCGCTTGGATTGATTCTTTTAACACTGTCTATAGCACTTAAGGAGTGTTTTTTTATTAAATCTGATATTTCCATAGAATATATTGAGTTTAAAATGATTAATACTTTAAAAATGTATCTGAGTCAGCTCTAATAAGATTAGGACAAACATCAATCTCTTTATGAATTATTTCAGTAATTAGTTTGTTCGTCCTAACATCAATTACACCATAAGTTTCATCTTTTTGAGAAAGCGTAAAAAAACTAGAATTGTAATTACTGCCGTCCTCCAACTTAATGGGTAGCGCTCCAATATCTAGTCCCTTTGCTAAAAACCCTTTACCTACAATTCGGTAATATTTTATTTCATTAAACAACTTCTGCGCTAATTCAGGTGTTAGTGTGCATTGCATTTTATTTACACCTGTCTCAAGCATTTTCTGCAAATCTTCATTGAATTTTCTCTCGGGTTTTAGCATCATTTCACACCCATCTAGATTTTCGAAAACGGGTTTCATACCCTCTACACTAGAATACTTATAGGAGATAGAAAGTTTATTTAGTGGATCTGTTCTGTAGTTGTGCCCCAGGTAAGTTAAGTTACTTCCTACATAGTGAAACCCAGAAATCCAATTTACATTGCTTATATCAAATATTTCAAGAGTGTCTGTATCCAAATATTTAAATTGCTGTTGCTTATAATAAATTATTGGGACCAGTCCATTGGCAAGGGTTCCAATATCTGTAAATCCTTGAAGTAGCACTTTATTATTAGCCATTAATGCGAGCCCATCTTCTGTTTTATGTAATTCTATATTATTAGCTATCTCTTTTATTTTCATGGTTTATAATCTTTAAAAAAACATTATTTTTCTAGAACTATCAATTAGCCCTCTGGTTCACACTCAGCTATGCTAATAGTACAAGCTACTGAATCTACAACATGTTTTCTCCATTGGTCTTGTGCTATTTCTTGGTGTTTTTCATCAAAAAAAATAGCTCCATGTTCATAGCATATATCGATAAATTTACTAAAATTAGGGTTTGTAGAGGGTACAATAGTTGTTATCCCATCAAGTTCTAGATCACTAAAGAGAGCTTCATTGTCATCATAGACAATAATACTCAGTTCCTCAAAAAATCCCCAGCCATTTTGAGACCATAAATCATCAGGGTCTCCATCCAAACTATTTTTAATAATATAATCCTCAACGGTATCTTCCAAATCTCCTGTATTTATACCTATATAGTATCCCATATTATTTGATTTATTTAACTCTTTGTGAATTATTCAAGTTCAACAGTTGGTCTTCCGGTTACATACACATGGTCTACATTATCAGAATACAATTTTCTTTGTTCTTTTTCTAACATCCAATCACTGCCGTATTTCGTAAATCTTACAATTTCTGTACCACCAACTCTAAGCCCAATCTGTGAAAACAGGATTAACCCACTGTTTTTAAAATCATTGTATACAATGTTTTTGACATTGAGTTGAAATTTTAATTCTCCTGTTAAATGCAGGCACCCATTTTCATACTTGCACATGAAAGTATCAAAATCTGAAATATTATCATAGGAGATGGTAAAATCTGCTCCACTAGACAAACTGTTTTCAAATGTATATCCAGGAATTGAAGAGAGGCTTAGCGATATATAGTCTATATGATCGATATCACGAGATTTCCCAGACAAGACCTCTTCTTTTGTAAATTTAATTACATCAATTACTTTTTCACTTAAAAGATTGGGAGCTGCATTTACTTTTTCTTCTGATTGAAGATCTAACTTAAATAGTTCTCCAGAAAAAACAATTTTTCCTTTACATTTCATTTAATTTAATTTAATTTATTATCATTTATTTTTGCTGCCAAATCTAAAAAGAGTTGGGTAAACTGTAGTCGATCCCCCAAATATCTTTAACTCTTGAAAAAAAGTGTACTATTTCGTCATTCCAATCATCTGTCCAGAAAAAACCTTGTGGCGGAAAGATTTCGTAATAATTATTAGCAATACCATCTTTCTGTTCCATTAATTTTTCAATATAATTTGAGTTTATTTTTCTTTCTTCAGAATTATCATCGAATGTAATATAGTCGTTCCATATTTTTGACGACATTTCTCTAATTACAGAATTATCAGATTCCTCAAGTGGGAAAAATTCATCTTCAACTATTTCGCTTTCTATACACTTGTTTAACCATTCTTCTGGGTCATGTTGATTTGAATAAAATCCGATTGTCATTTCTTCTTCATCATCCCATTTAAATTTTCCGCAAAATTCATTATAATCTTTTGGGCTACCTGAGACGCTGTATTTACTTAGACCAATAGCCATTATATAGGTGTATTCACCTACAATACGCTTTTGAATTATAGTATCTAAAATATTGGGCTCATTTGGAATGTTTTTCAAAAAAATCATAATTTATACTTTTAAATTTTGTTCTATTTGTAAAGGTTTTATTTAAAACTTTTAAGTTACTTTCATTGCTTGCCAACATTCACTGTTGTATCGTTTTTATATTTCGACTTTCATAAAGTAATAAGACTAAATAACTTCAGTATTTAGAAGATGATATCTTGGATGAAAAGTTTTTACTTTCTCTTCTCCATTACTCAATTTCAAACGTCTCTCGTAAGAAAACTGTTTGATACTTCCACCAAAAATGATACTAAAATTGTTAGGGGCAGTTAAATCATCAAATCGTTCGGGACTGACAGAGATATCATGACAATAGCACTTAATCATATATTTCAACATTTTCTCCTTCAGAGGTGTATAGATTCATATACGTTCCTTTGTGTTTGCCACTTTCCAGCTCACCGGTTAGAACTTTTGATTTAAATATTAATCCGCCAATTAGGTCAATATCACCATTTGGAGTTCCTATACATAGAGATGAGTAAAGAAAATTCTCTTTTTTAGGAATTTCATCACTTTCAACTTCATAATAAAAAGTAGACCCACTATAATCTTTTTCAAGATATAATGTATTTTCGTAATTATCTGAATACTCTGGGTTTATTTCTACGTCTTTGTCCCAATTTTTATCGTATAAATCTTCGATTTCTGAATAATGTAAAAAATCACTAGCCTCAAGTTCTAACACTATGTTGTTATTGTCATCAAACACTGTTAAGGATAGTGGTCCATTTCCACTATTATCAAGAGCGCATATTTCAAAATCACCTTCACCGTTAAGATGTAAGTCTGCTAATTCTGAGAGATTATCGATATCCCATCTTGCTTGTTCTGATTGATCTGCATCCAAGCTTTTAGTTTGAATGTGATACTCCCAGCCAGTCATTTCAATTGTGTATTTCATAATTATCTTTTTATCTGTTAATTTATGGTTTTAAACTTCTTTTATTAATCTACTGTAAACCACTTCTTAAAACAGCCAAAAGCATAAATATCTGTTGGTTCAGTAATATTCTTTTTTTCATAGACTTCAGTCTTGTTACTTAACTAAAATTGATTTTGCTTTGTTATATAACGTGTGCATTTGAGCGTCACCGCTATAATTAGTGTAATCTTCTTGCGACTTTGTTTTGCTTGGATTATAGAATCCGTTCATAAAATCACCATAAGAACCATAACTATATGACTGGAAAACTATTTTATCATCGTTTGGGAAATAGCAAGAAATAGTTTTATTGGCGTGCTCTGTCAAAAAATACGTGTCAATATCTTCAGCAATTGTAAAATCAACAACTAAAAACAGGCTTAAAGTCATTGCATCTTCATCCCAATCTTCAGCTTTGAAATCAACATGGCTTATAAGTTTATTATTCAATGATATCAAAATTGATGGAGCATTAACTTCCTTAAAATTATGTGGTATAATTTTATTGCAATCACTAATTTCATCAATAAATGCATCTATTTTATCAACCGCATATTCATATGTGCCGTCAGTTTGTTCATCCCAAACTAAATCTGAAATATCTATTTCTACTAAAAGTCCTTTACTCATTTTTTTCAAAATTTTATATTTTAATGTGTAGTCACTAATTAAATTTATTAATTCTTGAGACAACGAACAGAAAATCCACTCTCTTTAAATTCAGTTTCTTTATATATACGTCCTTCTTTAATACCATAGCGAGTATTAGGCAATAGAACCCTTCCAAATGCTTTAGTTTTGTAGTCCTCGGTAGAACTCCACCAATAGCCTGTCTCACCGATGTTGGCAAAATTTCCATCAAATCCACTACGTTTACCTGCTGGAAGAGCCGAAAAACCGCTATCATTCGTTCCATTTTCGGAATTATTCCATCCGCTATCGTTCTTCATTTTTGGTCCGGCAATGGTTCCAGATCCAATTACATCGTTTGGATTGGCCGGCACACCATCAAGGTAGTCGGTTAATTCTGTCCACTCTGTATCTGAAGGTATGTGGTAACCTTTGGGTGCTATGCCGCGAGGGTCATTTACTGCATGCCAGTTATAAAGCTTACCATATTTTTTTTCATTGGAAGCGTCATTTTCATAATAACACCAAGCAGGCTTCTTTTCTTTTAGATCCATCAACCAATCTTCAGCAGACTTGGCTTGTTGAATTTCATCTCCATTATTAAAATGGTCTACATTCAAGTTTTCTGATGACCATTGTTGATTACCTATTTTTACTGTCTTCATATTGTTAATTTATGTGTTTTACCTTATCCGATAAATAATTATACATTGATTCACCAAAATAACCCCGCATTTCTAAAGCCGAAATTACATCACTTTTGTGATTATTACAATAATAGCAAGAGAGAACCATATTATTTGAAGAGTATATATTCTTATTACCCTTAGTCTCTTTTCTATCAATCTCAAACCATTCACCTCTATTTCTTTTTGTCCGAAATTCCTTCACATTATAAAGTATAGTTAGTATTTGCTCCGAAATACCACAATAATAACAGCACTTCTCTTGTAAATTATTATCTCCTTTAAGCCATTTTAATTTGCTTTTAAGATTCTCTTTAGTTTGCGAATTATATTGCTCTTTAATAACATTATAAAACCCAACCAAATCATCCCCCGAAGATTGATTAGAAAATTCTAAAAAAAACTTTTTTTCTGGGGCCATTTTTTTGTCTTGATGTTTTTTTGCTAGGAACTTATCCTTTATTCTTTCCATGAATAATCCAGCTAGATTTTTTTCTCTTTCCTTTCTATTGCAGATGGTTTTCCATTCAACGTTTTTGAATGTATTTAACATTTCATCTTTGGCTTTATCTTCAATTATTTTGGCAAATAATATTTTTATTTTTTCTTCTTCAACAGAGTTTTCTAACATAGCTTTTGACATTGTTTATTTTTTTAAAGTCTATTTTATTTGAGAATATCTATTAAACTCTTTACTGCAGCTTCATATTCTTAATTTATAGTTTTAAACCTCTTTTATAAATATCAAACCTTCTCCCAACCCTTCTTTACATTTTTTAATACCTCTGCAGCAAAAATCTCTTCTATCTGTTTTTTAGAGTCTGACACCTTAATCTCTTTTTTAAGCATTTCTGCCCTACCAGCACTAAAGTCTGTGTAATGATATACATACGCCGGATACTCTCCCGTTGCTTCCTTATTGGTTTTCCAAACCATAAACTTACGTACCATTTTAGTGCCCTTGCTTATCTTTACATACACTTCTCTAGAAACAATCTCACTTTTCTTTACATCGAGTTTTTCAGCAGCATTTGTATCTAAAGAAATAATCTTCGTGATTTGAGATAAACCCGCATCATTTGTATCAGGTTTTTTATCTGTCCGCATTTTAACATATACCGGAGATATTACACTGGCCGTTGGCTGTTTGCCGGTGGCTGTGTAGGTGCCATCTTTATAGCTCAAACACATTTTAGAGATAACCCCTTTTGAGTTTTCTCCAAATACATCCAAACAACTAAACTCTACCACCTGGTTGGGTGCTACCATGGTAAAAGCCACGTTAGATCCAGATACTTCAATATATCCAGAATCTACTTTTTTCTTGCCCAGTTCTTGTAGTAGGTTTTTACGCTCCTCTTCGCTGTAGCCATTACCTACTTTGGTTAAAAGTATGTACTCATCTTTTGCAACACACAAGCCCACCAGCACTTCTTTTAGCATGCCGGCTCTGCTCCCCTGGCCTTCTGCATATCCTAAAATAACAGCATCTAGGGTAATTAGTGGTTTTATTTTATAGGTTGGCCCGTTGTGAGAACGCACTACAATACCTTCATGACCTTTGTCTTCAACAATCTCTTTATAGAGCGCGGCAATGTCTTTTCTGCTTTCTACAAAGCTGTTTTTTACAGCATGTAATGATTTCCCTGAAGACAACACAGCGTTAAGCTTTTGGTCCAGTGCCTTAATATCCATAGATAATTCCTCACCATCAAGGCTAAGCAAATCAAATGCTGCAAAGTAAATATTTGCAGATGTATCATCTAAGGCTGCTGTCATATCAAAAGAACGGGTACGCCCGCCTTCTTTGTGCAGATATAATTCTCCTGCCAACACAACAGTTTTGCATTTGCCTTTAAGTAACGCAGAGGCTTCTTTTAGTAGCGGCAAATCATCAATAACCCTACCTCCATGGTTTGTAAGTGTTGCTTTTTTACCATCATAGCTCAGAAGATAAAAGTGGCCATCGTGTTTGGTAGACACCCCGTAAGATTCTGATTCCATTATCTTTGAGGTAATCTCCTGGGCACCAACAGGCAGATACCTGGATGCCGTTTGGCGTTTGTATTTTTGTGCAGTTTCTTTCATTTCAATAAAACATTTATTCAGTTGGTAATGGTTTTAATTCTTGGTCTGTAAGGTGAAGTACAAGACAGTATTTATCTCCTTTTACTCTACCCTCTAAAAAGGCTCTGTAGGGCTTTCCTCCATCATTCATCACCAAAGGTTCTTTACCGGAAGCTCCGCCTCCCATCATCATCAAAGCGTCTTTATCGGCTAGTTGTTTGGCCATGTCAAACAGAAAATCATAGGTAAGGCCATTTATATGCTTTAATTGGTATTTTTTATGAAATACCAGCTTGTTGTATATCTTAGCCTTTGGCATTAGTTTTCCCGTCCAGTTAACAATGCTCTCTCCCGTTATATTACTATCGTTGTACTTGGGTTCCCGCTCTTCTTTGAGCTCGGCGGTGGGAGAAAAAATCTTTTCAGTTTTTTTAACACTAAACACCGGCTTTTCATCCTCGTTAATATACACTCTGGAGACATCCTCAATGAATTTTCCGGTAAGTTCCAAGTCAGACTCTGGGTCTTTAGCAATTAGGTCTTCGGCCAGTTTTGATGCAAGTTGCATCTGAAAATCAACACCCTCTTTGGGTTTTTCATTATACTTGGCAAGTAAGGTTTGTGTGCTAGTTTGAGAAGTGCCTTTTACCACGCGTTTATTAATCACTTTATCACCAGATTCCATAACCATAGTGATGGTAGGTTTTGGATTCAATGATCTAAAGGTAATCTCGGCATCCCTTTTTTTATCGTTGGCTAATTTTATATATCTAATCATTTTATTTTATTTAAAACATTGCAAAATCCATGTCGTCTTCTACTGCCTCGGTCTCTTCAGGAACTAATTCCTGCTCGTTATCTTCAAGGCCTATAAATTCAAGGTCTGTACGCATGCCTGTAATGGCAAACACATCGGTTCCGCTACTAATTAAAAAAGCATCGTCACCCTCATAATCTGCTCTGTAATTAAATACAAAATAGTATATCTTGCCGCTATTAAGATCTGCGAGCAGGGCTTCCTTATTCTCATCTATCTGCAATTGATACACAGATTTAACAGCCATAGATAAATATTCATCTACAGAGGCTTCTCTTAGCATCACTTTTTCATCATAAATAGAAGGAACTTTTTCTACCTTTTTCCCAGCACTGTCTACACCCACCAATGTGCTTTTTGAAACCGCTTCCCCTTTTGCATTCAAGGAAACCAATGCGGAAGACCCAGAAGGCATCACAAACTGACCTTCGGCCAAACCTGCTAGCTTACACTTACTACCATTTTGATCAAACACCTCTATGGTAGACCAGCCATAAATCTTTTTTCGGTCTACTTTTTTGAGCTCTGCCATTACGCTTAGCCCATTGATTGAAAATTCTGCTTTTCTTGCCATTTGTTTCGTTTATTAAAGTTAAATATAAGTAAATTTTGTTAATCTTTCGAGCAGCTGTGCTCTACAAGAAACCCTCTACCTATTTAAGACTTTGAATTTTTGTTTTTTTTTATCTGAATGAATAAAATGAGGCTAAATAAATCCCTCCCCAATACATTAACTATCTAATCATTTTTAATAAAATTCGTTTTTCTTCAAATTGATTATCCGTTAATATGAACTCTTTTGCGATACTTTGCCCTGCAAGACTAAAACCTGATGATTCAAAAACGTGGAGAGTATTTTTGTCTACTTCAAAAAAATAGATGCTAATGCTAAAAGAGGAATCGATTAAGGTTTCCCAATTTTTTAAGTGAGGTATTCTTCTTGGCTTTTTAGGGTTATGCTTATTGGGCATAAATCTCCAATCGAAAAGACCAATTTTAGTGATCCTGTGCATATCATCAGCTTTGTATTGCTGCAACCAAAGCTTCATAAGTGGAGTTATAAATTCTGGATATGGAAAATTATCTTGCATTACACTAAAGGTTTTAAATGTTCATAAATTATTATCATGATTATTTAACGTTACTATTTTCCCAAATAATCTGATCTAGGTCATAAATATTTTTACCACTTCCAACGGTATTTAAGACCTCTTCTTCACTGCAGAAATCAGAAAAGCTGGCTGATGGATTGTTTATCTTCCCATTTTTACAGCTAACTTCCCATAAAAATTTAGAGTTAGGATATCTAGGATTAAAATCTTCTGCCCCTCCGTATGTTTTTGCATATTCTAATTCATGATAATCTTCATCGTTTTTAATGAAATTCTCAAAATTATCTGAACACTTAATGGTAATTAATCCTGTAAATTTTTGAGTAGTATTATCCATGGCATTACTTACTCTTGTTGGATATTCTTGGTTATCATGCCACCTTATATAATGATTATCTGGGCAATGCCCCATTGTAAAATGCATATCAAACCTTCTGCCAAGAACCACTCTTTTTTCCATATCTAAAGTGATGCTATAATTGTATTTTTTAGCTTTTTCTTTGTACTCTAAAATGATGTATAAAAACCTTCCACATTTCAAATTATAATCTTTAAGTATGTGTTCTGAAAATAGAATCTTTGGAGTTAAGTCATCTAAATGTTGTAAAAATTTAGATTTAACAGTATTACTTTCTTCTCCATAGCTATCAAATTGTTCTAAAAAACGATCGGCATAATGCAGCGCATCCGAAGTTGTATTGTGGAATTCTTTTCCATCAAAAGTATATTTACATTTATCAATAGCTAGTTCTAGGCATTTGATGGCATTTTTTGAATCTTCTATTTTATGATAGTATTCAGCTATTGGAATAAATTGAAAAATATCTTCATTGATCTTGCCAATGCAGCTTGCCAGTAATTTATGTATTTCATTTTTGTCTGAAATATTTTCAATAAATGCCAAAAAATCATCCATTGTACATTCTTCTGGGTTTTCATAAGCCTCCGAATGAATGGTTTTTATAGCCACACAAAACTGTTGCCCTTTGGATACTAAAACATCAATAACACTAGCGTCAGTTGAGTTTTCTTTCAAGAGCTTAATAAGTGAAACCACTGCCGCTAAATCGATACAATTTTCAACAGCAATCTTTACTGCATTTTTTGTGTATTCGTTATCATTTAAATAATTTTTGTCTGAAACTGATACGATTAACGCCTCTAAATCATACATATCATCACCAGCTTTTTCCAAAGCTTTGTCATATAATTTTTTTGCATAATTATTTTTAAAATCTGCTGTTGAGCATGACAACTCTGCAAGTTCTCGATAGCCATTAAAATCGTCTACTTTCTTTTCAGCTTTTTTTAGCAAATCTTCTGCAGCTTCAATTTCATTAATTGATATAAGTTTTGAAATCCATTCACGCATATCTTTTCCATAATCTTCTTTTTTAAACTGCTCTAAACATATTTTTTTGAGCCACATAGTAGCGTCTGCTTCAAATAGTTTTTCAGAAAAACTCAGAAAATCCCAGTGAGTATTACAAGCTGATTCTTCGGTTGTTAGCGCTTTAGTTTGATTTTTTGATAACCCTTGATAAATGTCTTGTTCTTCCATTATTTAATAGTTTAACTTAAAATAATTCATCTAATATTTCATCAAAACGATAGGTATCGTTTATTTTATCTTTGTTTAGTAAAGCAGATAGCAACAATTCTCTATCATTTTTTAAATTATCTGAGGCGTAATAAAGTGCATTGGGAGAATGTTTCATACCTTCCATTATTATTTCTTTATCTGATAGTATAAGTTCATTAGATATATTATGTGGAAGTAGGGCTTCCCAAGTATTTTTAACGGCTTCTAGTGCTATTTCTTTATCTACTTTGAATTCTTCAGGTGCATGATTTATAATTCTCAATGTAGCTTCTTTCTTATCTATACAATGTTTAAGCTGGTGTAATATAATTTCTTTATCAAAAACAATTCCTGCTTCTCTGCAAAGAAATACATCCAAAACAAGTCCTTTTTTTACACCACGTAAAGCAAATTCTCTATCTCCTGTTATTTGTCTTTTTGGTTTTTTTACATCTGCCCAAGATTGACCAATTTTATTTTTCCATGTTTGTCCACTTTCTACACATCTTTCAGCTGATATTCTTGACTTATACGCAATACTTGGTAAATAATTGAAAATTTTATCAAAAAACTTTTCGTCCAAGGTAAAAATAGGTATTACACTAGGAGTACCTCCTTTAGATGCTGCAGCAAGAATAATTTCTTTATCATAAAAAGTTTCATCTTCCCATTCAAAATGGGCATATGCTTTACCATTATTTTTTACTGCTAGCGTAACCACCTCTTTATCTACTTTTAGCTCATCAGACACACATCCTAGAGCCATACCATTAACGCTCACCATCTGTAGTACAAAATCTTTTTCTGATTTTAATTTTTCAGGGATATTATCAGAAATGTAAGAGTCTAAATCATCGTCAACTGCATCCACATCTTTTTGCCCTATTGCATGTAATATAAATTCTTTATCGCTTTGAAGTCTTTCTGAGACATATTCAAAAGCTTCTGTTGAATTTATTAAAGCTGCCATAGCCACATCTTTATCATTCTGTAATTCTTCAGAAGCATATTGTAAGGCGTTACCATTATGACCAACAGCAGTGATGACAACATCTTTATCATTTCGTAATTCTTCTGAAGCATATTGTAAAGTATTAGAATATTGATCAACAGCAGTGATAGCAGCAATGACTACATCTTTATCATTTTGTAATTGTTCAGGAGCATATTGTAAAGCATAACCATGGTGTTTAACAGCGGTTATTACTAGGTTTTTATCATTTTTTTCATTTTCAGCTAAAAAACTTAGTGCTTTACCACTACTTTTAACAGCTTCAGTAATAATATTTTTATTTGTTTTAAATTTTTCAGCTCCAAATTCTAAGGCAGCATCTCCAAAATGTTTTGCAGCAGCCAATACAATCTGTTCGTCTTGCTTAAGTTCTTCACTAAAAAACTCTAGACAAAAAGCATCTAAACTTACAATTTCTAATAGAAAGTCTTTATCGGTTTTTAAAGCATCAGAGACATGATCATATGGTAAACTATATCCAGACTTTAAAGCAGCCATAATTACCTCTTTATCCGCTTTTAGTTCATCAGAAGCATATTCCAAATAGGTTCCATTGTATGAAAGTAATACAAGCATAAATTCTCTGTCGTTTGCAAATTGATTTTTCATATTATTAAATTTTTATTAGTAAAGATTTTAAATGCTCATAAATCATGACCATAGCTAAAGTGTCTAATTCACAGTAGCGTTTTAATGCCTCTGCTATGTCTTCTCGTTCCTTTTCAGTCATATCGGTATATTGTATTTTACCATAGGCTGTAAGGGCAGCACCTCCATCGTCAATATTATCAATGTTAGACAGTCTAGCTTCAATCTCTTCTTGACTTATGTTTTTATGGACTGGAGGTAACGATTTGTAGGGATCGATGATTTCGTTGTCTAGCTTTTTTAACCAAACATGATCTTTTGGGAGATTTTTACTACTCACACCAATAGTTCCAATAGATTTACTGTACTTATCTTGAACAAACTGGCTAGACTTTAATACGGCAGGGAGCACTTTTTTAATGGAATTTGAACCAAAAGTATGAGGATTGTAATAATAGTGAATAACCACCTTACAAAGATCTACCATATCTCGCGTACCCTTATTAAATTTTCTTGTTGGCACTGTCCATTGGTCTGGATTTTCTCTTGTTGGATGGCTAATAGATTCTATAAATGAAACAAGCGATTCTTTGTTAGGGGTATCACTCGCTTTTAATTGCGCTCTAATGGCATTGAGTATTGTGTTTTCATGCGTCGCAAATTTAAAAATTGTTCCTTCATCCTTTGATAATGCTTTTTGCAAATGTTCAATGAATTCAAAATTTGGAAACTCGCCGGCAGTAGTATTAATATATTCGTTTGCATGTTCTATACGACCATCTTCATGATAAATATGATGTGAAAACTGAAAGGCTATTTGCTCATAAGGTTTACGACCTGTATGAAACGGGAGTGGTACTGTAGAGGTCTCAAAATCTATAAAATGAAGTGGATATACCCAAGTATTCATTTCTTGTTGTAAACCCTCTATGTCAACAAACTCAGTAAAGTCATCATTACGTTCTTTTTCGATTTGCAACCATTGGCGCTCTGTACGGCTAAGTTTTCCAGCCGCTTCTTTGTATTTAATATCTTCTGGGGTGAGCTGTGATTTAAACAATAATTTTTGCTCCATTAACTTTGGGTCTTTTAAATCCCAAACATTAAAAATGTTGGATTTTTTAAAATCCTGATCGGTCCAGTGGTATTGTGTTTTAAAACAATACTCAAAACCAGATTGCTTTTTCTTACCCTCCTGGCTATCATCTTTTTTAAATTCACATTTTTTACAAGCCGAAAATTGAGCGGGCCAGTTTGGGTAATAATTTTGCATTCTAATTTCTGACAATAAGTTAACCGCTTCTTGAAAGTTTAAATTATTGTAATATTTGTGCTCTCCGTTATGTATTTTTGAAACTACTTCAGATAGGTTTTCTTGGTGTAATATATTTTCACCTAGTTGGCTTATATCATCTACCTTAACCGTTACACCGGTTCGATTATTAGGGTCTTTTTTAACTCTAAAAAACTGATTTAATCCATCTACAGTTGCAGATTTTGTTTTATCAACCAAGCATAAGTAAGGAGTAATTGTATACGAAGGCAAACAACGTTGTGTGACATAGGTTTGAAAAGCCAAATCAAAAAGATAGGGCTTCCAGCTGCTCACTAATTTTTTTGACTTTCCTACAAAATTGTGAGCTTCGCTTGGGTCAAGAGATTTTGCTTTAACTTCTATGAGCTGTATATGAGTGCCTTTTTTAACAAGAACATCTGTTCTTATAAATAAATCATCGATATAAAAAGCGGCTTCATAGATTACCACATTTTCTTGCTTTAATAGCTTGGAAGTTTGATTTGCTAAATCTTGGTAATCATAGTTTTCTCTATCTTCTGGATCTTCTATTAAGACACCACCAGGATATTGTAACCGCGCATACTCCTCTACTTGAAAACCACCACTGGCTAGGGCTTGTAAAAACGGATCTTCATTTTTTACATTGTGAAATATCTGTTTATTATTTGAAAAATAAAGCTTGTTTGGGCATTCTAAGCCTTGTTTAAATCGTGATTTTGATAATGCTTTCATAGTACATGTTTTATAACCGAACTCCAATCTGGGAAATTTTCTGAGCCAAAATGAATCCACTCGCCTTCAAAATCTTTGGCTCCATTATTGGGTCTGTCATCAATGAGTATATCTCCTTTAACTAAATCTTTACGGTGGGTTAAAATGAGTTTTCTGTTTATTTTATCTCCAAATTGCTCTTCTAACCATATTCGCTTATCTGTCCAAGCAGATGTGTTACCCCATGGGGCTGTACTTAGAAAATAGACTTCATATTTGTCTGAACTAAGTAATTTATTTACAGAGCCTACGGCATCTTTTAGGGGCTTTAAATTTCTGAACAGCCCAGGAATGGTATCGGGGTCTTCATGGTAAGGCGGCTCATATCTTAGAGGATGAGCGTTCATCGCAGTTACAAAGTCTGCAACAACACCATCAAGGTCTATGTATAGAAGTTTTCTCAAGTTATTTTTTAATTATTAATGATTTATAAATTCTAAAAAATTCTTCTTCAATTTTTTCAAATTCTTTTCCTGGTGGTTTGTTAGAACCTGGCGACCATGAATTAAAGTATATTACACCATTTTTTTTCCAAAATGAAAAGCTTCTATTGACATATCTCAAGTTTTCATTATTCTCTTTCTTTTTAGGCCAGACTTTTTCGAAGGTTTTTTTTAGTTCTACTTTAATTTCATCATCTAAATATAGCTTTAAATCCCAAGCTTTACTATTTTGTGATTTAGTGCATTCTATTAGTTTACGAAACCCACTTTCTTTGTGTTCAAAAATATCATAGTATGCTTTTCCAACAGATAGAATTATTTTGAGTTTTGAATTGTCGATCGCTTTTTCAATGACATCAAAAACAAAATTGTTTAAGTATTTTAAAAAATAAATGGTAGAAATATCAAGATTATTTATTTCTTTACTCTCTTCTTCTATATCAAGACCTAACCAAGATTTTGAACCCCAAGGGCATATTTCTATGGCAAATGGTTTTAATTTCTCTTCTTTTTTAGTTTCTGGGTTATATTGGTATAATTTTTCTTCAACTAATATTTTTTTAAATATGCTGTCTATCCATTTATCCTGTTTTTTCCAAAATGGATGAGTATCATAGGTTGGAAAACCTTTTGCATATTTTTTATATTTATATTTAGGATTTAGGTCGGGTTCCTTAAAATTCTCATAGCCATACTTTTTTGATCTTGACGGATTTAGATTCAAAGTAATAACAGAGTGGTCTTTTATATCTCCTAAATATGGTTGTGGAAACGCATCAGGTTCAAGTTTTGTGCTTCTTTTTTTTCCTTTTTTTGTCTCCCACTCTGTTCCTTTATGTTTACTCCAAATTTTATCATTTTCCAGTAAATTTTTTTGATGGCTTTCACCTTTACTCCATTCTTCGAAGAATTCATCCCAATGATCTAAATACTCTTGAATGCTTTTAAATTCTATGTTTTCATTTTGTTGGTCCATAATTATATTTTTATTTATTAAAGTTATTTGGGAAGTATACTTTTATCCCCTTCCTCAAAAATTAAATTTCCAGTAAAATAGTCTACACCATCAAGTTTAATTTCTTCTTTTAGAATATCTTTTTTATTAAAAGGAACTGCAGCATTATCAAGCCAATTTTCTTGAGATGCTTCGTTAAGGTACTTTTCAATGAATTCTGATCTCATACTTTCTAGTGTTTCTGCAATTTCATTGGAATCATAACCAAAATCCTCAAATGATTCATATTTTTCTATCCATTCACCCTCTTCGTCCGTAAATTCTTCGAAATCCCAAGGTGACCCGTTTGACCCTCTAACATTAGTTTTGATATCACAAAAGCGATAAGTGTCAATAACCCCGTCTCCATCGTTATCTAGATGAAAATAAAGAGTGTATTTCCCATTTGTTTGCGCAACGATAGATTTACATATCTTATAATCTTTACCGCTATTTTCGCTATTAAATGTTTTGATATAGGTATAATGTTTGGTAGCTAAGCTACTTTGATATTGTATACCCTATTGCTTCTGCTTTTTCGATAAATAAAGGCAAATTACGTTCTCCCCAACAAGTAGATACTACTATGGTAGCATCTTTTATGGTTATTGGGTCCAATAATGCAAAATAATCTTCTCTGTCTTTAGCTTCAGCCAATGTGTCAAAAACACCTGTGTTGCCACCAATTTTTTGTTTTATATAATCTTTATCTCCTTGAACTTCGTCCGGAAATATCTCCTTAAGCTCATTAAAAGTGCATTCATTTTTGGAGCAGTAGTCTTGTAGGACTGCTAATGCTAATTTTCCTTCTTCAAAGACACCATCTATGCAGTTTATTTGGTATCCCATAATTTTTAATTTATTCTCCTTTTTCTTTTTCTTTTTCTTTTTCTCAAGAAGTTGCTTTTCCCAAACAGAGTCTCCTAAATAAGCTTTTTTAGCAACAGATTCAGCAAGCCATTTTTTATCACTAGATCTTTTTGCTAATTTTTCTGCCTTTTCAAATGCTTTTCTAGCGAGGTTTTTATCCCCAAGAGAATAACCATAAGATTGACCAAGCCCTAAAAAATCTTTAAAACTTTCTGCTAAATTTTCTGCTTTTTGATATACTTTTTTTGCATAATTTTTGTCTCCCAAAAAATCTTCATCAGCAATAGAAGCAGCGAGGCTATTAAAGTCCGTAAAACTCCCTTCTTGAGTTCGAGTTCCATCGATTAAAGTTTGATCAGCTGAATTTTCTGCTTTTTTAAAAATTTCTAAACCAAGCGTTTTATTATTCAATCTTTTTTTGGAGGAAGCTGCGATTCCAAGCCATTCGTAGCATTTAAATTCAGAAACATTTTTCGAAAAATCATTTTTTAAAGCTATTTCTAAAACTTCCTCGGCCATAGGGAGTTGTTTAAGTTCACATAAATTGTGTATGATTACAGCATATTCTCTTCCTTGACGATGGCTGACAGATTTGTTAATACATTGCAATTTATCAATGCATAGTTTTATTGCCCAATTTTTTGCATCTGCCTGAATTAACTCCTCTATTAATTCATCAAAATCTTCGAGCCTATTATATTCATCAACCCTTCTATCATCACCAGAAGATGAAATTGCTTGAAATGCGTCTAAGCAATTTTTTTCTTTTATTTCGAAGTAACTAATATCATCTTTTGTCACCCCCTGGTGAATGTTAATGTCAGCTAAACTTTCTATGGTATATTTTATATGCTCCATTATTAAAATTGTTTTTAATATGCGTTGTTTTTATACTTATAATTTTGCTAAATACTCTTGAACCTTTTCTATGGTATCCATGTTTTTAACCTTTGGTTTTGGCTTAATGTTATCGCATTTTGCAACCATTATTTTTTCTAGTTTACTGCAGTTTTTAAGCGCATGTATACTTTCTAGGCTTGTACAACCAGTAAGATCTATTTCTCTTAAATCTAACATTTTTTCAAGACCGTCTAGAGAAGTGAGCTTTACACAATTTCTAAAATCTAAAGCCATGATGTTGGTCACATTCTTGAGTCCCTTAATTTGCTCTAAATTTGGGCAATCATTTAGATAGAATGTATTATAATTTATAAAATCTGAAGAAGAGCCATCTTCATAAAATTTTGGTATAACATGGCCATTAGTATCAAAACCATCTGGAAGACCATTACCAGTTTTCTTTTTGTCTTCATCAGATCTATTAGATGAAACACTAAATGCTCCCTCATGAATATCTAAGGCTTCATTATAACCTATTGAATGATTATAGCTGGAAATAATCTGAGTGTTTTCTAAAAAATCTAAGTTTTTGATTCCAGACCAATTAAGTTTAATATCAACAAATTTTATATTCTCTAAGGATTCTACGGTATTTAAATTTTTATTACTACTTAAACTGATTGTTTTAAGATTGGTGCATTGACCAATGCCCTTCAAATCTGTAAGATTAGGAGATGTAATACTTAAATCATTTAAATTTTTATTCTCTCCAAGGAGAGGGAAAACCGTAAGATTTTTTGGATTAGAAATTCTTAGACGCTTCAAGTTTGTTAAGGCTGATACATCCTTTAAATTAGTAAAATTACACCCTGTTATATCTAAACTTTCAGCAAAACCAAAACGCTCTACAAATGCAATATTTAAGCTTTTATCAGATTCCATATCGGAGCCTTCTGAAGACAACATCACGTTTTTAACTTTTACAGCTTTATTTAAGATACTGGTGTCTGTTAGTTGATTGCAATTAAATATTTCTAAATCTAGGACTTCTGGAACATCTAACCCTGTCAAACTTTCCAAATTACTACAATGTCTTAAACTGATATTTTGAATGCCTTTTATATTTCTTAGAAAACTTAAGTCTTTGTTGGTAGCTTTTTCTATGTGAAGTGATTTTAAATTTTCTAAGACAGGTAAATCTTCAGATATTAAAAGTTCATAGTTTCCAACTTTCCACCAATGAGCAACCCTATTTCCTTCAATACTAACGTCATTAAGCTTTTTAAGTTTTTTTAGTTCTGGAGAATTGACTAAGGTTTTAGGATTGTAAATTTTTAATTTTTCAAGGTTTTTAAAGTTATTAATGTGCTTACAATCCATAACACAAGCCTGAACGTTAGAATCAGCTGGAATCCCTCCAAAACTTAGCACCATTAATTCTTTGCATTCATTTCTAGCTTTGAAAGCTTGACTACCCTTAGGAGCTATGTTTACCAAAGCCAGTAAGAGCGTATCTGTAAAGTACTTTTTCTTATTTTTTTGAGAGAAATTGAAATATTTTTTATCTGAAGCAACATGTGGCTTGGTATAGGTTTTGTAATTACCTTCTATTGTAACCTCACCCAATAAATAATCAAAGAAGTCTGGAGTATTAATGCTTTCTGCAACCACTACAGCAGCATCAATACCGTGATTTAAAGCTTTCTGAATTTCTAGAGCTTTTTCAGTGTATTTAAAGTCTACGATACTTTCACCTTCATCTACTCTTTCATCATTAAAAGCCTCTTTCCAAACTGATGAATATTCTGAATTTTCCTGAAGTAAGGCTTCGATGTCTTTTTTTGCTTGTACGTATATTTTTTTTGCCATAATTATTTAGTCAAGTTTAACAGTGTTGCCTCCGCATTTTCAATTAATGCTTTGGTAGGTTTGGTTAGAAAAGATTCAAGTTTGGGGTCTTTAATTTCTTTAAGTCCTTTTTCTATCATTTCTATGATTTTTTTAGAATTTATACTTTTTGTCTCTAACCCTATAAGAAGCACTTCATGTTCACACAAACCAACATTTATGGTAGCTCTAGCACGTTTTAAGTTTTGATCGTTGGTGTTTTCACTCCATGAAGTAATAGCAAGATTAAAATGCTTTATTGCCGCTACATAATAGCTATTGGCTAATTTTTTATCCTTAATTTTCTCTGCAGACCATCTATTACTTATTGCAATTAAATTATAAGCGAACCCTAGTTTAACATCTGAAACATTTTCAGTGTTTTTTATAGTTTCAAAATGCTTGAAAGCCAACTCAATTGCAGCATTATACTCTTCAAGTTCAATATAGGCCTTAAAGACTCTGTTGTAGGTTGCTGCTATAGAATAATCAGGAATTCCTTGTGTATTATTTAATACCTCTAAGGCTTTTAATGCATACTCAAGACCTTTTTTATAATCTTTTAAATACTTACTGTAAAAAAATGAGGTACTCATATATGCAGCTTGTAAACTCCATGGCTTGGGTTTATTTACATATAAATCTTCATAGTTTTTAATACGTAACAACCTGTATTTGATTGAACTTTCATACTCTTTTACTAAAAGATGGTAATTAGCAATATGGAAACAAGCATCACCATATTGTTTGGTCTTTTCACCAATCGTGTTTGATATTAATTTTTTATGCTCATAGCACGTTAATTTAAACGCATCAAGTTGATCTGTTGATTGGTGAAATTTTTTGTTGGCATTGTAAAATTCCTCTATTAATTCTGTCCAAACATTTGCATCAAATCTCTTATAAATAAATTCTTCACAAAGCTTTAAATCGATTTCTGCCTGCTCTGGATTGTTTTTACAATAAATAGCCCCTGACCATGTAGCAAAAAAGTATAAAACTGAGGAAACCCAGTGGTTATTTATACTGTTGGTTTTTAAATGGGCTATGTTTTCTGTAAAAATTACAACGGCTTTTTCTTTGTCCTTAATGTATTTTGTAACGATAAGTATTCTTAGTTTAAGGCATTTTTTAATCAATCTTAAATTTTTAGTAGCTATTGCGCCTTTTAATAATGCCTCTGACGATGTATCAATTTGATCAATATTGTAATTTTGAGTTAACGTGGTTGAAATTATCCAATGCTCTATGTAGTAACCAAAAACTTTAAAATTCGAATGATCTTTTAGATTTTCACTCAATTTATCTAAAAAACTTTTTGCTTCCTCAAAACTAAATTGAGCACAATTAAGATATAAAAAACCTAGAGAGAGAAGTGCCTCACCTTTGTAGAGGGTATTGATTTTTTCATTTATAAAGGCTAATTCATTAGTTTTTACAAAAGTATCCTCATTATTTTCATATTCAGAACCAAACCTTGTTTGTTTAAACATTAAACCATAAATCTTGAATTCCAATTCAACAGAATCTGAGGGGTAATCTCTTGCAAGAAGCTCGTTACCAAGTAAAATCACCTCATTAAAAGAAGTATTTGAATTTGCAATTTTATTGATTATTGTTATTAGATTGGCTAAGTCTGTAAAATTTCTATTTTTTAAAAAACTTACAAATGCATTAATTTTTTCATGTTCCTCATTAAGAATCATCCTTACAATGATTTCAAAAATAAGACGCTTGGTAGATTCAATGTATGCCGAATTTGAAGACATAAGGGTAAGGCGTCTTACTACAGATAAAATTTCTTCCAAAGAAAACTCTGATGGGGCATTAATTATATCTTTTTGAAGGTCAATGTATCTTTTGTTATACTCAATGATTATTTGTTTAACTCCACTGTTTTGGGAACTAGGAAAATAACTTTTAATTGCAGATACTATACGCTTATCTTTAAATCGATAAATATTATCTTCTTCAGATAGATCTATAATTAACCCCTTAGCTTCAGCTTCTTCTAAAAAACCAAGTATTTCAAGTAACTCAAAGCCCCATACTTGAGATAAAATATCAGCGTTGAATTTACTGCCAATAATAGCAGCACTCTCCAACATTCTTGCCCACTTAACATCAAACTCTTCCAAAATAGCGTGATAGTAAGAATCTATTTCTTTTGTATTTGGTAGCTCAATAGATTCTATAGAGTCTGTGAGAACATATCCGTCTGGAGTAAACTTCAGCACTTCATTTTGTATCCATTGCTCTACAATTTTCAAAATATAAAGCGGGGTAATCTTTAGGTTAGAGCCTGTATCGTTTAAAGAACTATTTAATTTGTAGTTTATATCTGCAAGTGAATCACTTTGTATCTTAAACTGTGAATTTTTATTACTGATATGATTTATAAAATCTTTTACGTTAAAGCTTTCTTCTACTAACAAATCCCTAATTACGACCTTAGTGGTCAAACTATTGTTTAAATCCTCTAAATCATCTTTGAGTGTTTGTAGACCAACCCCTCTTAGATTATTTACCTCATCGTTTCTAATAGTTAAAACAATGCACATATTTTTTCTAATAAAATCACTTCTGTTTATCGTTTTGATAAAATGCTTTAAAAAGGCATAACTCTCTGGATCAATCCAGTGAAGATCCTCCATAACAAAAACTGTTTTGTTTTTGTTTAATTCAAGTTTTTCAGCAATTTCAACGCCTATTTCTGTCATTGTGCGACTGTTGTCTCTTTTAAAATCACTGATCAAATCTGAGGAGCCTCCCGCTATGTCTGCTAGGGCTTTAACTGCCTCCCCACTTATAGACTCCATTTGTGTAGACCTATCCACAAATTCTTCAACATTTAAAAGGTCTTTAAAGGCCTCAAGAAAAGGTTCAAAGGAGACAGAATTCTCATCCTGAATCTCATCACAATCACCGTAGTACCATTTCCAATCATTTTCTAAAAAGACTCCCTTAGCCTCATTTAAACTTCTTGTTTTCCCCATGCCCATTGGAGCAGCAACAACCATTATGTTTAAATTATCATCAGACAAATCATTTTGTATTGGGTCATATAAATCTGATACTGGATCTATTACATCATTTATAAATACAAGGTTATTTAAAAGTGTATTTCCTTCTGGAGATTTTAATTTTTTACTGTTAAGTACATCTATGTACTTACCAATTAACCAGTGAATGAGAGAAATAGGAGCAATAAAAATTAAAATATCTAAAAAAGTGTCAACAGATATATCCTTGAGCGCATAGGTGTTAAAAATAATAAGTGCAATAATACCCGCAATGACACCAAATAAGGCCTGAGTTTTTAAATTTGAATGTTTTGTTTTACTCGTAAACTGAAAATATGATCTTGCAATCAAATCACCCAATACAAAAGTTAGAATTACCAAAATAAAATGTGCAGCTCTAGGGTAGTATTCAAATTGAATGATATAAAATACAAAAAGAGGGATGTAAGTAGCGTATAAAGATGCATTGGCAAAAGTTCTATACCCTCTAAGATTATGGAAACCATCTATTTGTAATCTGTTTACTAAAAATAAATTAATAAACGTAGGAATAATACTCATGGCCAATGTAAGAGCGACAACCCAAAGTATAGCTGCAGATTCTAAATAATGATCTGTGGCATCTGGAGCTAAATATGAAACAGAAAATATCATCAATACAGATAAAAATATAGGTGATATAAAGCAAATGGTAACAAATTTAATTTTTCTTAGGAGTTGATAGAATAAGTCTTTGATGGAAAATAGTTTTCTGGTTCTAATATATTTTATGATTTTCTCATCAATCACCGCAATTAGCGCTATCAACAATATAGATTCTAATATGAGTAAAATAATATTAAAACCAACGACTCCAATTTTATCATGAGTAAATCCCCTTGTAAATACAGCTTCTGTAAATCCTCCCTTTTTTGAGTAGGTATTAAATTTACTCTCAACTAGCCATATTTTTTCATCAATAATATCCACATTACTAACATCAAAAATTCCAAGATTTTCTAATTCAAGTTTAGTAGAAATTAAATCTAAAGCAGCTGTATCTAAGTTACCATCAGTAAGGCTAGCTGCTCCCTCAACTCCTAGCAAACGTTCTAAATCTTCTTTAGTGAGCACATAGTGGTCTGTGCCTGCCATGATTGTCTGTTTAATAATTTCAAACATTTCATCATCACAATCTCTTCTAATGATAATAGACGAAATGTTAACATTTGCAAGTGGTGGCGTACCAATTTTCTTGAATTTAGTAGCAAACAAATCATTTAAGGCGTCATCATATGCATATTCTATGGCATCATCTGCAAAACCCATATAAGAAGGAAAACCGCTAAAATAAGGAAACAACTGAACCTTATAATTCATGTTGAATTCACAGGTGGCTATCGTTAAATCTATTTTATCTTTAAATGCCAAGGCCCAAGGATCTTCTTTGCTGGTCATCAAAATTGAATCACAGTAGGTTTTAGCCATATTTAAAAAATACTGATTGCTATTGGTTTTTCTACCTATGTAATCAAGGGTTAAAACATGCTTTTTGTACCTATTATAATTACTTGCAATAGAATCGTTCTGTCCAGAAGCATAACAAATTGTTGGGCTTGCAAAAACAAACAAAAATATTGCGATGAAATAAATAAATAATATTGGCGGGTTTTTTTTCATAACTAAAGTCTGCACTGGATATTTTATTAATAAAATAAACTTGATTCTATAATTTATATTTTGAAGTATTTGAAATGTTATTTCGAAATATAAGCATAAGGAAGTAAAGATTTGTATTTTTTAATTTTGGATGCTGAATAACTAACCATATTACCTTGAAGGTATAAATTTCTTGCATTGCATTGAGTTAGTCTTGCTAAAAATTCGGGTTCAATTTCATCAATACAATTATCCCATAAATCGAGTATCTTAACATTTGTAAAACTATTAAAAGCCTCGGGAATTGTCTCCATTTCAGAATCTCTAAAGCTGAGTGTAACTAAATGCTCTAATTTAGAAAATGAGCTAGGTATACTGGGCGCTGTATCATGAGTTATAACTAATCGTTTAATCTTGGTAAGATTTCCAAACTCCTTTGGGTATGGCTTTTTAACTCCCTCAAATCTACCTTCTAAAACTTCTAGTTTCGTTAAATTACACAGAGCATCTGGAAACGGTTTTTTAAAATCACTGAATCGAATTTCTTTTAATTTAAGTAACGCACCTATTTCTGTTGGAAGTGAGGTTACAGCAGTAAGACCAAAATCTAACATTTCTAAATTTGATAGTTGTTTTATTTTGGGAAGAAATTCATTGACTTTTGTTTGAAATAATTTTAAATTCTCTAGTTGAGTCATTTCATATACAAAATCAATTTTCTCTATCTGTGTGTTGCTAAGCTCGATAGTTTTAAGTTGCTTTAGTTTACTTAAATTATCACTGATTTGTGTAATACTTTTACAATCATATAAATTTAGTGTTTCTAATTTTTGAAGATTGCCTAAAGTTTGTGGTATGGCACTTAAATTTTTATTGCTAGACAAATTTAAAGTAACTAAGTTAGGAAGACTGCCTAAAGCTGGGTCTATGGTTTCAATCTCGTTATTTTCTAGATTTAAATATTCTAAGTTTTTTAATTCTCCAATACAAGGAGGGATTTCTTTAAGATTACAATCAGACATATCCAAATACGAAAGAAGCTTTAGATTCTTGATACTATTTGGAATACTTATTTGCTCCTCTTTACACCTATTTTGGGAGATTTTTAAACTGGTAAGTTTTGGTAATTTAGCAATTATCTCCAGATGATTTTTTAAGGGATTTCCTGAGACATTTAATAATAAGAGATTTTTAAGCTGACTAAATTTTGGAGGTAAAAATTCTATGTCATTTACTTCAAGACTTAGAGATTCTAAATCTTGCAATTGATGAATTTTATCACTAATACTTTTAATATTATGATTGTACCCAAAATCTAGTGTTTTTAATTTTGATAGACTAAAAACACTTTCTGGAATCTCCAAAAGACGATTGCTATTGCAATCCAAATACTCTAAATTACTGAGGCTACTTAAATCTGGGAGTTGTGTAATACTATTACTAGATATAGTTAATTTTTTTAAATTTTTAAGCTCAAGTATTCCATCATTAAAAGACTCTAATCGATTGCCTTTAATATTTAAATTCTCTAGAGAATGAAAATCTTTTATTGCGTCTGGAATCTCTTTAACTTTTGATCTCTCATAATAAACATTTCGAGTTACTGTCCAATTCCCTTCAGATTGCGAACCCTCAGCCCCTAACTCTCGCCAATTTGTCCAACTAAAATCTAAAGATTTAATATGAGATAGTGTATGTAAAGACCCTGAATTTAGAAGCTTGGTTAACATTTCAGATGATTCTACTCTTAATGTATCTACCTTTTTATTGATTGTTATTTCACAAATTCTAGAAAAAGGTATTTCTAACCAACTTGAATTTAATACTAAAATATTTTGCGCATAAATAACAGGAACAGTTGATTCAACTTTTTCATTATATACATGATTTATGGGATAGGTTTTAAAAGCTAAATCATCATTGATGTCTTTTAAAGGATTGTCATACACAATAACATCTTCCAAAGATGTCATTTTTGATAAAACATCTGGGATACTTTCCAATTGATTTTGAGATACATCTAAATATTCTAAATTTTCGAGTTTACTTATATCCTCACTTAAGTTTTTTATTTTATTTCCTGAAAGATCTAAATGGTTGAGAGCGCTAATCGTGAAAAGAGAATCTGGAATAGACTCAATATTTCCTCTTTTTATGATGAGAGATTCTAATTCAGATAGGTCACCAATGTTTTGAGGAATTTCAGATAATGGCTCACCGTATCTAATAACTTCAATGTTTTTAACTCCATTTAAAGAAGATAAGTTATCGTTTGAAAAATGTGCATCAAAAGCACCGGGGTAAATAGTTACTTTATTTATTTTGTTGGATTCAAATATTACTTTGTAATATGAATTTGGAACTCCAGAAAACTCCGAAGTCAAATTTAGTTCTCCCTTAATATCATATTGGCAACCACTTTTAGGACTTTCACGCAACTCTGCACTTGTTCTTAAACGAGGCGCATTTCTATACATTGAAGGTAAGGAACCCTCTGGCGAAAAGGTTATTAAAAGAAGCCTGTATATATCTGCTATTTTTCTATCCTCATCATTATTTTTAGGAAGTTGTAATCCGTTACTAAGCCAATATTTATTAATATCGTCTAATTTTATTTTACTTAATTCATCAATCAAAACAGTTGGTTCTGGAAGAGATTCAAATAATAATTTTATTTTTTTCATAGTTTTAATTTGAATTAAATATTAATAGTGAAAAACAAAATTTGTATTAATTAATAACTTTGTTTACTTAAATAATGATGTAATCTCAAATCTAATTAAAAACAATTGTATTTTTGATACATAATTGATACATAAATAACGGCTAAAAAAATGATCACTGAATTAAAAAAAGAAGTTGAATCTAAATTTGGGAAGAAAATCGAAAAACGTGGAGACTGTGAAATGATTTCGAATGCAATTTTGGAATTTCTTGATATTGAGATTAGCTATAACACGTTGCGGAGGCTATACGGATTAGCTCCTTATACCAAACCAAACACAAAAACACTGAACACATTAGCTCAATTTGTTGGGTACAATAACTATTATCATTTTTCAAAAAAATATATTTTTAAGGACATCACAAAAATATTTCAAATTACATACAAATGCCTTTACGACAACAATGAAGCTGAACTTTTAGAGCTCGTAAAAAACACGAAACGAAGTAATGAGGATTTTGTTGATTTTATAATCTTAGTGATAAGAGAGTTGTTTTACAGAAAGAGGTATACATTAATCAATGCAATTTTTAATTTAAAAGAATTACATTATACTAAATTTAGTTATTCAGAACTACTATGTATAGGAAACTCTATCGGACTAATTCTTCGAGAAGAAAATCGAGTTGACAAAATTCTGACTAAAAACATAAATTTTATAAATTGTATATATTTGACTTTTGTCGATTATTCAAGTTTGAACTCCTATTATGGAAAATGGTCAATCTCTTTGAAAAAATCAAAAATATCTAAAGAAATTAGAGTGTTTAATAATGCAGTGTTGCAGTTTAAAAACTTCTTAAATAATAAGGAAATAAAAGAACTGGACAAGGATTTAATTTACAATCAAGATATACACCCTATTTTATGCAGTCGTTTACTAGCATTGAAGTTTTTATCTAAAAATAAGTTTGATGCTATAAAAATTCTATCTAAATACCAGAAAGTTCATTCGAAAATGAAAAATTCAACTGATTACTCCTATGAATTATATACCACAGTAATACTGACAAAAAACAAAAAAGCTATGAAGTTTTTAATTCAAGTATTAGATTCAAAAATTGATTTTTTATATCAAACGCACCACTTGAACTCATTTTACTTGATGAGTGCATTTTATTATAAATTAACTAACAACAAAGTTGAAGCAGTCAAAATATTTAAACAGTTTAGTTTGAGTGAATGTCGTTTTAGTTATGAGGAATTTATTAAACTTCTATACTTCATTTATAAGTACGATAACTCCAAATTACCTTCAGAAAAAAATCAAATAATAATGCGCTACAAAGAGTTAAGAGATAAATTAAACTATCCATATTTCTCAGAAGATTTATTACTTAAGTATTTCGATTAAATCCTCCCCAAAACAGTTCGACTTTACTCCCTTTGCCTCCACAGTAGAACCCGCAACCTTTTATGGCTGTGGGTTTTTTATTTTATATAAATCCTCACCAAAATAGTTCGACTTCACTCCCTTT